>ERZ791875.217-NODE-217-length-76769-cov-11.964987_pt1 | contig 76769 bp, 75 predicted proteins | sample MGYA00510278_ERZ791875 | MGnify/ENA primary metagenome ERZ791875 (study PRJEB30046, sample SAMN00792078) | human gut metagenome | study: EMG produced TPA metagenomics assembly of the A metagenome-wide association study of gut microbiota in type 2...
CAAACCCATTGGACAAATTAAATATGCACTAATTTAATTCCGCCAACGGGTAGAATAATATCTGGAGACAATTCTAAAGTAAGATAATTCATCTTTTATAGATTGACAACAGAACATAGTAACCCACTGATATTTAGCAGAATTGCCAAACGTCAGTGGGTTTATTGTTCCCAAATTGTGTACCATCAGCCATGATGGGAACAACAGATGATTAAATCCAGTGGTAGTGTTTGCAGATGGAAAGGATGATAACACTACCAACAATCACGATGCCCATACCGAAGAAAAACCAAACAAACCACTGCGCATAGTGACCAAGGTATGTTCCATCGTATTCTTTGAATCTTGCAGTTGATCTTTTGCGTTCATCAACAAGCATTTCATCAACCTCCCGAATATGCTTCTGCTCTCGTTGGGTCTGTTGAAGATGCTCCTTGTCGAACGTAGCCTGTATTCTCTTCCAGTCTGCATCAGCAACGTGAACTGAAACATTCAGCTTGTCAGGAGCCTCCTTCTGAATCTTGTCAAGAGTTTCATTGATGGAATCAACCTTCTTGCTGATTTCGGCAACCAGTGCACCAATCTTGACTTCCTGACGTTGAAAGTCATGAACAGCAGTTTCATGCATCAGCATGGCATTGATGAGATGTGATGTTGCCAGCTCGATATTCTCATTCAGTTTCTTCAATTCCGGCACACGATCAACAATGCTCTGTTCGGTCTGCTGACCCTCAATATCTTCCTCGACTTCATCCATCATGGAACTGAAGTCGGGCTTATCCTCTCTGCCTTTACTTTTTCTTATCATAGACTTATAGCTTTATCGGTGATAACCACGACGTGGTTTTGGCATTGGTCTGCACATAGAATGGGACATCTGGAGGCAACGGCGAGCATACTCCCGATCGTCCTCGTCATCCTTCTTGCTCCATCCAGACTGTGGTGAACCGCCACCACCGCCACAAGATTCGGACATGGATGTTGCGGCATCCACATAGCCAACAAAGAGCAACATGGCAACATGAGCCACGTCCTCGACAGTTGCAAGATCGTTGTTCTCTGGTAGCTGAGCCTCGTTGAAGAACACGTCCTTGACAGCGTTAGGAATCCAGATACTCTTGATACCATTGCCTGTATCAATGTTGAATACCGTGTTGACAGGTTCTGGCTTCGGCTGAACTCTGGTCTGGGTATAAGTTGGAGTTTGAGCCACAGGATGGACTGGCTTAGCCGTTGGAGTAACGACTGGTGCAACTGGCTTTTCCTTGACCTGGACTGGTGTCGGATGGAGTTTCTTCCATGTGGCTTCAAGCTGTGATACCATGTATCTTCGACCTATCTCAGAAGCCTTGAATACAGAGGCATTCTTGTCGATGGTATAGCCAACAAGCTTGTTCTGCTTGTCATACTTCGGATTCACCTCATAGCCCTTGAATCTCAGCATATCAAAGTATCTGTCAACATTAAATCTATCCATCTTTTTGAGGGTGTATTCGCAGAAATCCGCAATATCCTTCTTGCGCATTTCTCGTATCTCCTTGGGTTGTCTCCACCCATGTCTCATGTTGATGATTTCCGCAGCCATCATAGCACGTTCGTGAATATCATGAACGTCATTGGTATTGCCATCCAGATCAACACGACAGCAGTCAATATGAAGGTGGAGTGTTCCAGACTTGGAGTCCCTGTGAAGGGCACCCACATTCATTGAATTACGGAAATTGGTCTTGACCTCCTTCTTCATGCCCTTGGGTATGAGTCCGACAGAATCAAGAATATGCAGTGCTTCATCCTGAAGGTCTGCCCAGTCTTCCATCGTGAAGTTGGCAGACTCTTCCTTTGATGGGGAAATGACGAAAGATGTCATGAACCTTTCCAGTTTGCGTCCTTTCGTTCTCTCACCTTCAAACAGCTGACAGTGATGCTTCATCATATACCAGATAGATGTAGCATCAATATCCTCAGGCATGTGGTTTACCTTGACCACGGTTGCCTTTTCCTTCTCCATCGCGTACCTCACGGCATTACCGCCATAAGGCACAACCTTTGCGAGCATGATCATGATGATTCTTTTGATTTGGTCTGTACACTTGATGTAATATTCTCTTCGATGCTGTACCAATGTTGGATGAGTCCAGCGACAGCATCAATCCACCATCGCATGAACTTCTCACTCTTGAAGTACTTTGCCTTTTCCTCATCCGTTTTCTTCCGAAGGACGTTGCTGATGTTTATCAGATCTGCCCTTGCCAGAGTCAGGGAGTTAAGTGCATCCACCTCAACCTTCGTCAGTCGCTGACGTGGATGATGATTCACAGCTGTCTCAACCATATAGCGGTTGATGCTGAGTCCGCACACCTTGGCAAGAGCCTTGATCCTGTCATGTTCTTCCAGAGTGCATCTGTAGGCATAAACCTTGGTGCCTGGCTTCTTGTTGATCTTCTTCTTTCTCATAATCAGGGATTGAAATAAAGGGATGAAAATAAAACAGTTGGAAAGATGGTCAGAGTCTGCGAGCCTGCGAGTAGTAAGAGAAACTTTTAGGAGTACACAATCTGGGACACCAGATTTGTACTACAAAAGGATTTCTCGAAAAGCTCCTATAAAAATGAGGATCTTTTAACTCCGAAGTTCCCGTCTGGGCTTTGAAGGTCGTTTCGGCTTGCCGTTATAACTGGACTGAGAAACGTCCGTTGGGACGATTGTAGTAGCCTGTATGGCTCTCAGCACAGGAAGGATGGCAGATTGACCATCTATGAGCAGTCAAGCCCTCTGACGCAATTCTTAGCTGTGAGGCCGTGTTTTACAGCGTCATCTTTGAACCTGATTCGTACTGATCTCGTTTCCCTTCTGTCTGCTTGCCATCGGCTTCTTGCAGAGAAGAAGGATTGTCAGCAGACATCAGGTCGATGGCTGGACGAGCGGAATTGTCGTTGCCAAACGAAACGGAAGAACTTCCTTCGACAGCAGATTTCCCCACATGGTCACTATCATTAGATTGTGATGATGGAGGGAATAAACTGCCATCAAAAGAAGGAGGATTACCCACGTAGGAAACATGGGAATTGCCTCTCAAAGAATCAGAAATATCCTTGTCCGCTTTCGTGGTGGCTGTATCTTCAAGAGTGATGACCTCTGCAGGTGGAACTTCCGCATGGAAAGTTCTTGAACCTGTATCAGTGCGCCTTGATCCAAAGTTGTTCTTACGGAAAGTGCCATCTATATACCATCCAGAGAGGGAATGAAGTGTATGGATGCGGGTATCTCCAATCTTCTGAGAAGAGGAAATGCCCAGTGACTCCATAGCCTCCAGAATCTTCGGAACGGTCTTGCGGTCTTTATCCCAGAGCTTAGCCAGTTTGGTGTTGTCAATCATAAGCTGGCCGGGCAAGATCTTCACTTGTTGAGTCTTGCTGATAGGCTCCAGTTTCGTTTCACGGACAGCAAGAGTAGCCATAGACAGAAAGCATTCCATGCGGTCTATCTTGTATTTCTTGCTGCGAAGGAACTCCATCTGGTCATCTGACAGGATGAAGCAATAATGAATCTTTTGGGTGTCCATTGTGGTTGTATTTTGAAAATTATATCCTCGATTATTGACAAAGTAATGACCCGACCAAGAAGGAAGGTCACTTGATGAGTTCTACAAGAGATTTCTTCATGTCATCGTCAATGACTCGGTAACGTGCAAAAGCCACGCTTCCGTTGGCATGACCTGACATGGAGGCAACCAGATTCGGGTCTTTAGCCGAACGGTAGAGATTACCGATAAAAGTCCTTCTTGCCATGTGAGAAGTAGCCACATCACAGATTGGTTTCTTCTCTTCCTGACGTGTCCGTGGGTTAATCACTGTGACCACACGATTTACCTCGGCACGTTTCAAGATCATTCGGATTGCTTCGTTGAACTTGAAGTTGAAATGGTTGGGGAAGATTGGCTCATCGTCACCATGACAATGGGCATCCAAGATAGCCATTGCCTTAGGGACGAGAGGCACCCTCACGGTACGACCAGACTTGCCTTTGGTCTTGTGAGGGATATACTCCAGGAATCCGTCAATGATGTTCTTGGGGGTGAAGGTCACAAGATCACCATGACGGCAACCGACTAGACACTGGAAGACGAACATATCTCGGTAATCAGCAAGTTCGTGGTCATCTGACAGGTTACATGACAGAACTTGGTCACGCTCTTCAACGGTCAGGAAGAAGGGAGTGCCATAGAGAGCCTTGGGTATCTCATAGGCAAAGAAGGGATTGTTGTCCGTGATTCCCTGCTTTCGTACCCAGTTGCAGACAGTACGCATCAGCGTCATGTTGGTGCTGATGGTGTTGAGAGAACGAGGCTTGCCAGTCCCACAGGACTCATATTCATTGAGTAGGAAACCCTCAAATTCACGAAGATCATTGGCAGTCATGCTGTCAACGTTCATCGTGAAGTTGGGCTTATTGAGTGAAGACTGACAGTAATCTTCAAAGCGAGCAACCTTGGCAATGAGTCCTCTGGTGTTACACTCCTGATGACTGCCAAAGTGTTTACTCTGAAGATAGCTGTCAGCACAGGAGACGAAAGATTTGCTTACCATCGTCCCAGTGCCCATCTGGTAGGCATTAGGATGATGATAGGCAAAGATTGTATTCCTAAGCCACTCGGAGTCTGCTCCGATATAGTAGCTCTTGGCGATGATACCTGTAAGTTCCTTGACCTGTGCGTCAAAGAGGTTTCTGGTATCATCGTCAACCAGAGCGACACGGCTCTTGTAGCCCTGACGATCCTGAGACCAGTGATTGGGATTGATTTGAAGTTCGCTTGCGCACTTGATATCAAGCTCCTTATCACGGACTCGGAAGTACACCGAAGCACGGCTGTTCAGGTCGTTCTTCGATGTATCTCTCTGACGTATGAAGGCAGTTACTCGCATATAGTCTATGATTTAATATAAGGGAAAAGAAGGATTTATCTTCTGATACCTCTTGACCTTGTTGGAGTATAGTCCTCTGCAATGTCCTTCAGCTGATCTTCAAGCCAGTTATTGGCTTCCTTTGACAGTGAAGGGATAGTCTGGATGCAGATACTCTGGACGAGAAGCTTACGTCTGCCAATAGTGGCTTCCTGATTGATGCCTCTGTTGGCACCGGACTTCTCACAGAGTTCATTGAAAGCATCACGCATCTTGTACCAGCCTGTGTCTGTATTGGCATAGGCTACGGCAAGGCTGGCTACTTCAGCCAGTTTGTCGTTGTATTCCTGTTGATTCTTGAAGTCACCCATAACATAAACTATTACTTGGTTAGACCACTGATATGAACTGCAGCTGCCTCCTTGATCTCGGAATCAGCCTTGACACGGCACTGACGCATCCACTTGAGAAGTTCTGTCTTCTCAAAGTAGATGAGTTTGCCGTTAGGACGATAGAAAGGCAACTCGTGCTTGTGGGTCATCTTGTAGAGACTGCTCTTGGAGATACCCAAGAAGAGAGATGCTTCCTCCAGATTAAGAACTTCCTTTGCAACATTCAAAATGTTCTCCAGAACCTCGATGCGATGCTCCTGAGATTCAACCTTCAAAAGAAGGGTTTCGTTGTCAACTACTTTAGTCATACTGCTGATATTTAAGAGTTTATACTATCTTGATTAAATTAAATTGGGAATGTGCGCCCCTAAGACAGAGAAAAATCGCTGTCTGAAAATGGGATGCAAAAAGGATGGGTAACGGCTGTTATCCTATGTTGTCGATGTTACTCGTTTTCTTGCATTTCAAGGATTCTACGTGGATGTCGGTTGGTAGCTGCCGTTCGTCTGGTCTTCGGAATCTTCGTGTTCTCTGCACGGAGTTTACGATCCTTGAAGACAGCCTTGGTGTGGTCAATAGCCTTGACCTTTTCTTCGGTCAGTACATCTGCATAGACTACTGTTGACTTCAATGACTTGTGACCCATGAGTTTCTTGGTGGTCTCGATGTCACCAGTAGCAGCTTGAACCAGAGTGCCGAAGGTATGTCGGGAGGTATGGAAGGAGATTGTCTTCTTCAGACCTACCTTCTTGGCAATTCGCTTGATGGCTGCATCCACATTGGCATTGGCAGGTAGATGGAAGACTTTCATGTCATTGCCTTGCTCTGGCAACCATTCCATAGCCTTTGAGCAGATTGGAACGGCATTGAGTGCCTGAGTCTTCTTCTGGGCAATAACCAGTTTGGCTGAGTCTCCATCTCTAATGATGTCTCCCCATCGGAGTGCCTTGATGTCACTGATACGGAGACCTGTGAGACAGGCAAAACCAAAAGCTCTCTGTGCTTCAGCGACTCCTGGACTAGTCTCAACGGATGACATGAACAGCTTCAGTTCATCAGGTGTAAGGAATTGCTTGTTGCTTTGCTTACAAGCAGAGAAGGTGTCACACTTATCCATCATATAGAATGGGTTCGCCTTGAGTTTACCTGCCTTGACTGCCTTGTTGAATACTGCTACAATTCGCTGTTGCATGTTCTTGAGACTGGCTGGAGTGAGTGGTCTGGCATCCATGCGGACGTATTTCTGAGGTACATAGTCATTCTTCAGCCAAGAGAAGAAGGACTTGAACCACTCCTTGTCGAACTGTCTCAGTGTGATTTTCTGTCTGCGTCTGGCTTTCAGAAACTCTTCCATACGTTTCTGGAAGTAGCTTGTCTGTCTGACTACAGACTTTGAATAGTCGGTACTGCCATCAAGCCAGTCCTTATAGGTCTGGATCCACTCCAAGACTGACGGAGATTCATCATCGGGAATCTCTGGCATGACTATCTGATGACCTTTCTCTGGAATGGTCTCAGGATGAAGGATGCGCTCTGCTCTGATCTGCTGAGCACGTGCAAGAGTCTCTTCGTTTCTTTCCTTGGTCTCCTTGTCAATTTCAGGAACCAGATAGAGGGAAAGAAATTCAAACTTGCGCTTGCCACCTTCATAGATGTCAAGATACAGGCTCTTGTTGTCGTTTTCAAGATCTTTTTGTCTGAGTGTGATGGTCATATACTCTTGTCTTTTTGTTTTTACTTGAACATTCCATCAATGAGGTTGATGGCTTCTTCTTTCTTCTTATCCACGATTTTAGCGTAGATTTCGGTAGTCTGAATGTTTGAATGTCCCATCAGTTTGCTTGTAGTGAACAAGTCTGCACCGAGAGTCAGCATCATTGTACCGAAGGTATGTCTTGAACAGTGTATAAAAAGCAGTGAATTATACTAAAGCAGATTGAAGCATTTCGGCAGGTAACATATTTGAAATGAACAGGTTTGCATTATTCTAAAGCTATTTGAAATGTTTATCCCGAAGCAGATTTGCGCTACATTTCAGTTACCAAATCGTTAGCCTGTCTGTTTCCAAGAGAAAACAGGTAATTGGAATTATTCTTTTGCGTTGATATGCTGCGTTTTACATGATTAAGAGCGCTTATAAAACGGGTAACTTTACCCACAAAATATAAGCGTATGAAAGATGAAAAATTTAAGGTATTACTCTACCTGAAAAAGAGTGTTCTTGACAAGTCAAGAAAGACCCCGATTATGGGAAGAATAACTGTCGGCGATACCGTTGCACAGTTCAGTAGTAAACTCTCCTGCACTCTCTCGCTTTGGAATCCGCGAGCCAGCCGTTTGAACGGAAAAAGTCAGGAAGCGGTCGAAATTAACGAGAAGATAGATAAGCTACTGCTTAGTATCAATGAGGCTTACAGCATTCTAACCGAACGAAATATATCGTTCGATGCCACAGATGTAAAGAACCTGTTTCAAGGCGGTATAGCTACGCAGATGACACTGTTCCGGCTCTTTGACCGCCATATTGAAGAAGTAAGGGCGCGTGTCGGAATAGATGTTTCCCACCGTACAATCCCTAATTACCTCTACACCCGGAGAAGATTAGGCGAGTTTGTCAGCAAAAACTACAATGTCAAAGACCTTGCATTCAGTCAGCTAAACGAACAGTTTATCCGAGAGTTTCAGGATTATCTCATTCTTGAAAGAAATTTAGGCGTAGAAACCGTGCGCCACTATTTGGCGATATTAAAGAAAATCTGCCGGATTGCCTTTAAAGAGGGGCATTCCGATAGGCATTACTTTGTAAACTATCCTTTGCTAAAACAAAAAGTTAATCCACCTCGTACCCTAAGCCGTGAAGAATTTGAAAAGATACGGGATTTACAGTTTGAAGAACACCGATGGTCGCATATTACCACCCGTGATATGTTCCTTTTTGCGTGTTATACCGGGACTGCCTACGTCGATGTTATATCCATAACCAACGACAACCTGTCTAAAGACGATGCGGGCGACTTATGGCTCAAATACCAACGTGGTAAGAACGGCAAGCTGTGCCGGGTGAAGCTGCTCCCCGAAGCCATCGAGTTAATCGAAAAATATAAGAATCCATCAAGGGAAACCTTATTCCCTAAAATGGAATATAACGCCCTGAAATGGAACCTCCAAAGCATACGCCAGCTAATCGGAATGACTGGGGCATTGACCTATCATATGGGGCGGCACTCGTTTTCCAGCCTGATTACACTTGAAGGCGGCGTTCCCATAGAAACCGTTTCCAAAATGCTCGGTCATAGTGATATAAAAACCACTCAAATTTACGCCCGTGTTACCCCGAAGAAACTCTTTGAGGATATGGATAAGTATATCGAGGCTACCAAAGATTTAAAATTAGTTCTATAACAATCAATAAATATTACAATTATGCGATCTACATTTAAAATATTATTCTACATAAACCGGGGTAAAGTAAAAAAAGACGGCACAACCGCCATATTTTGCCGTATTACTGTTGATGGCGAACAAACCGTAATTACAACAGGTATTTTTTGTAACCCTAACGATTGGAAAAGTAAAAAGGGAGAAGTCAAAGACGAAAAAGCTAATCACCAACTGAAAGCATTTCGTCAGCGCATTGAACAGGCTTATGAAAACACACTAAAAAAATATGGTGTTGTCAGTGTGGACTTACTTAAAAATGCGATTCTCGAAATACATACTGTCCCCACTATGCTATTATTGGCGGGCGAGGCGGAACGTGAACGGTTAAGGATACGTTCATTGGAAATAAATTCTACTTCTACCTACCGCCAGTCTAAGATTTCTCAAAATAACTTACGGGAATATCTTCTTGCCTTGAAAATGAAAGACATTACCTTTACTGATATTACCGAAGAGTTCGGCGAAGGCTATAAACTGTTTCTAAAAGGCAAAGAATATAAGTCGGGACATATCAACCATTGCTTTACATGGCTGAACCGATTGATCTACATTGCCGTTGACCAAGAAATTCTTCGGTTCAATCCGATTGCTGATGTGAAGTATGAAAAGAAAGAGCCGCCCAAATTACAGCACATAAGCAGAAATGAATTGAAGCTGATTATGGAAAAGCCGATGCCTAATACGTTTCAGGAGTTGATTCGCCGAGCCTTTATCTTTTCTGCGTTTACGGCACTTGCTTATGTCGATTTGAAAGGACTGTACCCCCGCCATATCGGACGAACGGCAGAAGGCAAACCCTTTATCAGAATCCATCGGAAAAAGACACAGGTTGAAGCCTACGTCCCTTTACATCCGGTCGCCGAACAAATCCTGTCGCTCTATAATACGGAAGACGATACGAAGCCTGTATTCCCATTGCCTAACCGCGACCAGATATGGTATTGTATTACTGAAATCGGCTTCCTTGCAGGTGTCAAGGGCAATATGAGCTATCATCAAAGCCGCCACACATTCGGAACGCTCTTACTTTCAGAGGGTATTCCCATTGAAAGTATCAGCAAAATGATGGGGCATACCAATATTTCCACTACGCAAGTTTATGCTAAGGTTACAGACCAGAAAATTTCCGAAGACATGGATAAACTGATGGAACGAAGAAAAGCAATGTAGCAAACGACTTAAAAGGGCTACCGGAAATTACTCTGGTAGCCCTTTTGAATTGAATCCGGCATTTTTTGATTGGGTTATTCCCATGCCTCACGATAGTTCTGCTCCAACAACTTTTGAATATCCGATTCCCGGTATAATGTTTTACCACCTAATTGAAGGTAAGGGATTTTACCTTTGGTTCGGTATTCCTGTAATGCCCTCCGACTGATTTTCAACCTTTCCGAAACTTGCGCAACGGTCAAAAACCGTTCTCCGTTCAAAGACGGCTCATACCCTGTCATTACGGTTTCGATCCTGTCTAACAATCTATCGAGCGAACAGAATAAAGATTTTATCCGCTCATTATCTTTAGTTACAAGTTCTGTGCTCATATTTACTCCGATTTCAGATTGTTGATAAACCGCTCCACATCTTCGGGCTTATAGTACATCTTTCGGTTAAACTTCGTATAAGCCAGTTTCCTTTTATCTCGTAGATACTGTAATGTATTGGGATTGACATTCAGAATCAGACAGACATCCTGATTATCCAGCCAACCGTCAAGCTCTTTACTTTTGTTCCTTTCAATCAGTTTTTCGGCTTTCTGAACAAACGATTCAAAACGCGCCATTATAGCCTCGAAAGTGCGGGCTTCTATATTTATTATCTCCATAATATTTACCTTTTTCGTTAATACTATGATTACGGGATAACAAAGGTAAGTCATTAAAATACACCATATACCAATCCTTTGCGGGCTGGTAGCTTTCGTCTGCACTTGTCTATACCTAAAGTGCAGACTGATTCCGGCGGCGGTCGAAATATGCCGCTTTTTTCTACTCCCTGTTCAGACTATCCGGGAGGAAAGGGGGATTTTTTCTACTGCTCGTATCTTATAATTTCTTCCTCTTTCAGCGGGAATGCCGATTACGCCGATAAGTGATTCGATTTCATGCGCGAAAGTATTTCCGTGTTCTTCACGCCGAAGCAAGTTCGAGCCGCAGGGCGGTTTCGTGAAAAATCTTCCTCTTTCCGTTCCGGCGAGCGTATTTATTCCCGAAAAACTTGCATCGGCTAAACACTACCTTTCTCTGCCCCTGAAACTCGATCACTCATAACCGGCTCCGATACGGCATAGCGTTCTAAAAAAAAGTCAGAATTATGATACGAACAGCAGAAAAAAACAGGAAACAACGATTCTCAAACCTTCCAATCAGCATAGATTGGGTTTTGAAAATAGCTTTTGCGGTGGCGGGTTTTACCCTCTGGGGGTGGTCATTCGTGGCGGTTGTCGCAGGGATTTATTTAGCGTGGGCAATCATTAAAGGCGTTTTGTCCTGTCTTATTTCCCTTGCCGTTATCGTGGGCTTTATCCTCCTTTTGATAGTATTAATTTTCTAAAACATAAAAGATATGAAACCAAAGTATTTCAATTCGTTAGGCTCGTTAAACGAGTACGCAAACAACTATCCGAATAACAGTTTTTCATTTGAGCATAACCCCCGAAAATGCGGATGCGACAGCGTTAGATGCAGTTTCGATGTAACCGACAAAGAGGATAACGACATTTTGGAAATCCTTGTTATATGCCCCATTTGTGCCAATAACCCTAAAAACAGACAGTAATATGACACAGCCCAAAATGAACCTGCACGGCGTATCAGTATGCCCCGCAGGAGAAGAAAATTATGAGCGTTACAAGGATTTTCGCGGGAAATGGCTCTACCAATACGATTACCGGGATACGGACGGAGAACTTTTTAGCGTAGTGATGCCAACCCTTACAGAGTGCCGAATGAGGCGGGATAAGTGGTTAGCCGAAAAAATCAAAAACAAAATCAATAATCATTTTAATAATTACAATCATGACAGCAATTAAGAACAACGGCACAGCCGTAGCAGTAGCAGAGAAAGCAAACGAAGTAGTAACCGCAGTAGTGGTACGCACCCCCGACAACGGACAGCGCAAAGCCGTAAGCATCGCATCCGACCTCATAGAGCCAAGCAATTACAACGCCCGAAAAACCTTTGATGCCGATGCGCTCAAAGAGTTGGCGCAAAGTATCTCCGTTCATGGACTGATACAGCCCATTACGGTACGGCGCAAGGGAGAAAAAGGCGAACATTACGAAATCATTTGCGGGGAACGCCGTTTTAGGGCGTGCCGTATGCTCAAACTTTCAGAAATCCCCTGCATCGTTCGGGAAGTAACAGACGAACAGGCGTATGACCTTTCAATCTCCGAGAACTTACAGCGTGAGGACGTGCCACCAATGGAGGCGGCAGAGGCTTACAAACGCCTTATCGACACAAAGCGGTACGATATTGCAAGCCTCGCCGTAGCATACGGCAAGAGCGAAAAGCATATCTATCAAACGCTGAAACTTTGCGACCTTATCAAAGGAATTGCCAACCTTGTAAAAGAGGGAAAACTGACAGCATCGGCGGGGATTGTGATAAGCAAGTATGACAAGAAGATACAGGAGGACATTTTGAACGACCGATTAGGCAAGGACGGCACAGGCGAATGGTGTCAAATCTCCGCTAATGCGTTGGAGGGCAAGATACGGAACTGTTATACGAACAACCTTGATAATTACAGTTTCGACAAAACCAAGTGTCTGAAATGTATTCACAATTCAAGCAATTTCGACCTGTTCGCCGAGAGTGGCGGTTGTGGCAAGTGTGCCAACAAAAAATGTTTGTCGGACAAACAAACGGCATACCTTGTAGAGCAGGCGCAAGCCGTAGCCCTTGCCGACCCGAAACTCGTTTTTGTCGGCGAACAGTACAGTCACGACAACGAGGCAACCCAAATAATCAAAAAGGGCGGTTATGAGTTTAAGAATGTGCAAACGTATAACCTTAATTCATACCCCACAGAACCGACCGCACCGCAAGCCTCCGAGTACAAAAACTCCGAAGATTACGACAAGGCACAGGAGAAATACGGCAAGGAGCAGGAAAGGTACACCAAGCAGACGGCGCATCTTGAAGAACTGAAAGAGCAGGGCAAAATTCGTGTGTACGCTAAAATCGGTGATAGTAACGTAAGAATGTACTACAAAGAGGTAGCCACTAAGGACACCAAGAGCAACGAGCAGTTAATCTCCGACCTTACTGCCAAGAAAAAGCGTAACAACGAACTGGCTGACGAAAAGACCGCCGAGGGCTTAAAGGAACTTTTGCGCACGGAACATCTACCACAGTCGGCATTTACCGCCGATGAAGAAACGGCAATGTATTTCTTTATGCTGTCTAAGTTGCGCCGTCATAACTACAAAGCCGTAGGACTGAAAGAAAACGATTATTACGGCTATCTGACGGACGAGAAGAAACTCAAAATCGCATCTTCGCTGACAGAGGAGCAGAAAACCGTTGTACGCCGTGATTATCTGTATAGCCACCTTACGGACGGCACAAGAACCGTAGGAGATGAAAAAGGCGGTATGCTGTTGGCGTTCTCAAAACAGCATCTACCTGAGAAGACAGAGGAAATTGTAAACACTCATAAAGAGGATTACGACAAGAAAAACGCCCGATTGGACGAACGTATCGCAGGACTGAAAAAGGCCGAAAAGAAAGCGAAATCCGATGTCAAAGCAAAAAAGGCAGAGCAGACCGCCAAGACGGAGAAAGCCCCTAAAACAGCCGAAAAAGCCGTCAAAAAGGAAGTGAACGCCACCGCCCCGAAGTCGGAAACCGCCAAGCCGAAAGGTGAGGAACAGCCCAAAGCGACCCAATCCGAGAAGAAAGAGGCAAACCCGACCCCGCAAACGGATAAGGTGCTGATTGTCGGAGTACCCAAAGCGCAATCTAAAGCAGAGGCAGTAGCGGTATAAATTTGAAACTCAACAGGGGGCGGGAGAAATCCCGCTCCATAAATAACCTAATTATGACAGTCTTTATATTATTCCAAACAGATATTCACAGGACAAGGGCAAGCCGTGTATTTTTCGGCGTGTTCACCTCCGAAGCGTTGGCGATAGATTACGCCAAAGAAAACGGCTTATATATCCACGATGCAGAAGTCGTTATAATTGAGTGTGAAACAGATAAATTCGGTAAGGTATGAGGATAGACGCATATATAGGCAATCCCATTATTGCCACACAACAAGATTATTACGAACTGGAGGAACTTTTACACGAGATAGACCCGCAATGTAATTCGGTGCAACTCCGACAGGAGGTTGTTATTATTGAGAATATCGCCCACAGGACGTTCCATTATCCACGCAATCCCACAATTCAGTGGGTAGCTGGGAGGCTGCGGTATATGGTCGATAATGGGCTATAAATGCCTTTGAAAACGATTTTAAGAATTTATATCCGGGCAGGGGAAACTTTGCCCGGACTTCTTTTTCCATGAGCCATTAGCGGGGCTTTATGCGGGAGAAAAAGAAGCAAAAAGCCGATGGTTGAGGGTTGCATCGACCAAACCCTGCAAAATGAAAAATTCCGGTGGTTTTATACCATCGGAATTTTATTATTGTTCGTTCGTATAATACCGCATTGCGGAATATTCAATTTCTTTAAAGCCGAGTTTTTCATAGAGTTTCTTTCCGGCTTTAGTTGAATAAAGGTCAAGGACGGATACAAAGATATTATCGGCATCTACAATAAGGTTACTCATTACAGAAGTTGCGTACCCCTTGATTTCTTTAAAAAAACATATTTCATCAGATGAATCAATAGCGTTTAAAGAAAGAAAATAACTTCTCATTTCTTCCAAACAATCATTCAAGAAATTTATCATTGATTCAGCTTCTTCTATGGAAATATTACAACTCTCCATATCAACCATTTCCAATTTTGTATGTACTACTTTTAATATTTCTGAATTATATTCTTTCATTTCAAAATTCGACAAATTTAAGTTTAAGTACATGAAAGTCAAAATACACCTGTAATATAATTTCAGTTTTATAACTCTGTTTGAAAAGACTCAAATAGAACTGGTTATATTAAAGAAACGATTATAATACATTATCTCCATCAACTCTAAACTCTTTATATTGATTATTTGATTCTAATTTATTTTAGTTTTCTATTAAAAAGCATTGGTAAAGCACACCGGCATATCTACCACAACTTGTCAGGTTATTTCATATGCCCGTGTGACACTTAACAGAATCAAATAAAAACAATCAAAATTTCCATCAGGTATGAATCAATGGATTTTATTTCATTCGCAACATTAACGCATTTATAGCAACTATTACTGTACTGACGGACATTAGCACAGCCCCTACGGCAGGACTCAGTATAATGCCTATGGGAGCAAGAACTCCTGCTGCCAATGGTATGGCAATAATATTATACCCCGCTCCCCACCATAGATTTTGTACCATTTTGTTCGATGTATTCTTTGCCAGCGAAAGAAAATGAATAATGTCATACGGATTACTTTTTACCAATATTACATCTGCCGAATCTATTGCCACATCTGTCCCGGCACCTATAGCTACGCCAATATCTGCACGTGCCAAAGCAGGGGCATCATTCACTCCATCGCCCACCATCATAACAGCTTTACCTTTATGCTGGTAGTCCAGTATAACCTTTTCTTTGTTTTCAGGCAGAAGGGAAGCATATATATCGCTAATACCTACCTGTCCGGCAACAGCCTTTGCCGAGGCTTCATTGTCGCCCGTTAGCATGACCGGAGTGATTTTTTCTTTTTGAAGTTCATCTACAGTCTGTTTTGCCTCCGGTTTAATTTGGTCACCTTGAGCTATTAAGCCCGCAACTTCATTATTTATTAAAAGGTAGCTTATGGAATTGCCTTTGCCTGCCAAGTCATTAAACAGAAACTTATCATATAACACTGCGTTTTTATCCAGATAAGCAGCGGTGACAATCTTCGTTTCCTGTCCGCTTACTGTACCCGATAGACCTGTTCCACTTATCAGAGTTACATTTTCAGCTTTTGGTATATCTGCTTTGTTCTCTTTAGCCTTATCTAATATACCCACTGCCAACGGGTGATTGGAATGCACTTCCATTGCTGCCATTGTTTTTAGTATATCAGCATCATTCCATCTATCCGAGAGACTTTTAACAACGGAAACACGAAAATTTCCTTCAGTGAGTGTACCCGTTTTATCCATAGTTACAACGGAAATTTCGTTTGCTTTTTCCAGTGCATTGCGGTTACGGATCAGCAGACCATGCGTAGCCCCTAATGATGTGGAACGGGCTACTACAAGAGGTATCGCCAGTCCTAAAGCATGGGGACAGGCAATAATAAATACTGTTACCATCCTTTCCAATGCAGTATTTATATCTTTGTCGATAACATACCAAGTAATAAATGCAATGACACCTACTATTAATGCTATATAAAATAGCGCTTTGGCTACTTTATCGGAAATGGATTCCGCTCGTGATTTTTCTTGTTGGGCTTGCCCTACTAGTTTCATCACTTGTGCCAGGTAACCTGATTCACCTATACCTGTCACTTCAACTACGATAGAGCCCGAACCATTAACCGAACCACCTATTACGGTTGTTCCTTCGCTTTTCTTTATGGCTTTAGCTTCCCCAGTTACCATTGATTCATTAACAGATGTTTCACCGGATATAACTTTCCCGTCAGCAGGCACTTTTTCTCCCGCCTTTACCATTACATGCTGCCCTTCCTGTATTTGTTGAAGAGGGATATCATTAATACTTCCGTCAGGTTGTACCAGATGTGCACTTCCAGGCAACAGTTCAGCCATTTTCTGCAATGCGTTTCCTGCATTACCCACAGCCTTCATTTCTATCCAATGACCGAGTAACATAATAACAATCAGTGTCGCCAATTCCCAAAAGAAATCCATTCGGTGGCCCGGCACTTGCAGAATGTAATTGCTAACAAAAGCGTACACACTGTATATGTAAGAAACAGTGATACCCATTGAAATCAATGTCATCATAGCCGGATTTCTTGCTTTTAGTTCACTTACAGCTCCGGTGAGGAATGGCCATCCGCCGTAAAAATATAGAAACGAAGCTAAGAACAGTACTACCCAATATGAGCCCTCGAATGAAAGGGTAAAAGGTAGTTTCATTCCCATCATGGGGGATAACAGAATAATCGGTATTGCTACGACAAGGGAAATCCAAAATTTCTGTTTAAGATTTCCCATATGAGCCATATGTCCTCCCGCATGATCGTGATTCTGATGTCCATGACCCTTACCTGATTCATGCTCCATCGGCATAGACATATCTGTATGCTCGCTATGGTCATGTCCTTGGTGCATACTGTTCATTTCTGTATGATCCTGATGATTATTATGCGACACGTTTTGAGCATTTTGAGCCATTTCTATAGTATAATTGCCGACTTTCGATAAGACATCCTGCAATACTTTCATAGATATATGTTTATCCATACTGATGATGGCTATAGGAGGATCAAGAGTAACAGTTGCATGAATGCCTTCAATAGCATTCAGTGCTTTTTCTACACTTGAACGGCAATGATTACAAGTCATACCGTTTATAATATATGTATGTTCCATGTTTGGCTTCTTTTTATAAGAGGAATGCTCTAATTGAGCATTCCCTTTAAATATAATACTCACTTATCCCGGTTATTTATTTACCGTTTAATATATTTCTAACAGGATTTACCTGTATTTACAACAGCCGGGTAGGGCATTATACGTTTTTTTATCTGTTTTATCCTTCTCTGTATCATGTCCCACTTTAGCAATAGCTTTACTTATTGCCTCAATAGACGTTTTCTTTTCGTCAAAGTTGAGGTGTAGTTCTTTCGTCTTTTTATCCCAAATAGCTGAAGACACGCCTTCCACACTTAATGCGGCAGTCTCAATGCGTTTTTTACACATATCACACCTACCCTCTACTTTGAGCATAGCATGGGCATCTTCCACCGCCTCACTTTTTTCATGTTGATGATGTCCTCCATGTCCGGCATGTATTGTATCTTTTTTTTGCAGGCTATCCTGATTGTTAGCATTAAGGCTGTTTACCGATAAAAATGTAATCGTTGCTATAAACAAAACTATTTTTTCCATTTCTTTTTTATTTTAATTGATTAATCATTTGTATTTATTGCCTGTATTTGCAACAACTGGGCAGTGCATCATATGCTGCCTGGTCAGCCTTATCTTTATCCGTATCATGTCCTGCTTTGGCAATAGCCTTGCTGATTGCATCCAGATTTGTCTGATGCGGATTGAAGTTCAGATGTAGTTCCTTCTTTTCTATATTCCACATAGCCGAAGAGACTCCTTCTACGCCTTTTGCAGCAGTTTCTATTCGCTCTTTACACATTTCGCAGAGTCCTTGTACACCCAACATGGCATGTTCATCCTGATGATGTTCTGGGGCTGACTGGGTTGCCGGTTCCGTTTTGGATTTATGGTCACTTGGTGTGCTTTTTGAGTTGCACGCACCAAAAGACAGGATGCTTAATCCTAATACTATAATTAAAATATACTTCTTCATCTTATTCTGATTTTAAATTATTAATTTTTCAATTATTTTTATTTTCTGTATTTGCAGCAATCTGGTAATGCTTCATATACAGCTTTATCTGCTTTGTATTTGTCCGTATCATGCCCAACTTTTGCTACTGCTTTGCTGATAGCATCCGCATTGGTTTTTGACGGGTCGAAGTTCAAATGCAGTTGTTTGGTCTTCTGATCCCATGAAGCGGAAGTAACTCCGTTTACACCTTTAGCAGCCTTCTCTATACGCTCCTTGCACATTTCACATAGTCCCTGCACGTTTATCATGGCATGTTCACTTTTGGAAGTCATGCTTTGTTTTGAATCTCCCTGCATGGAGGACATATCGTGTCCTTCATGCCCGGTTGATGTTTCTGACTGATTTGTACTTGATGTGCCTCCTGACATGTTGTGTCCTTCGTGCCCTGTTACAGGGCGGGATGCTTCAGTATTCATCATGCTGCGCTTTCCTTCGAGTTGCGCACTGGCATCAATGGTAAAGGCTCCGTTAGTTACTATCTCATCTCCTTCATTCACACCCGAAAGTACAACATACGAATCGCCGAGCGACGGGCCGAGTTCAATTTCATGTAACATAAATGCCGGAGATTGTGTATTCGGTTGCTTCACATAGACAATCGAACGTTTCCCTGTCCAGAGCACAGATGATTTTGGTATGACAATTTCATTGTTGAATTGTTTCAACGGAGCTTTGATAATGGCATTAGCATACATCTCCGGCTTTAATTGCATGCCGGAGTTGGCTGTTTCTACCCGAATTTTAGCTGTACGGGTCGTTCTATCCAATATCGGATCAATAAAGGATATTCGACCTGAAAATGTTTTGCCGGGCACAGCCTGCAACGTGAAATCAATTTTATCCCCGACTTTAAGGAAAGGCAGATCTACTTCATAGGCATCGAACATAGCCCATACCTGTGATAGGTTGGCTATATCAAAAAGGACACTACCTTGATTAATATAATCTCCTTGACTCACTTTTTTACTTACTACAATACCGCCAGTATTGGCTTTTATTTCCACCAATGCAGATACATTACCCGATTGCTCTACCCTTGCTATCTGTTCATCTGTCAATTTCCACAGGCGCAGTTTTTCCCGTGCCGCCTGAATTAAGGCAGGTTGTACCGATTGCATTTTAGCTGCTTCCAATAATTCCTGCTGCGCACTTAATAATTCAGGGGAATAAATTGTAGCAATCGTTTGTCCTTGCCTAACACTCTCTCCTGTGAAGTTGATAAAGAGTTTTTCAATCCGCCCACTAACATGGGATGTTTGTGATTGAGACAATCGTTCATCAGCTTGTATTGTGCCATACAACTGAACATCTTTTATTGGATTTTGGCGGCTGATAACGGTTGTTTGTATATTAGCCAGTGCCACAGCTTCCTTAGACAGTTGAATCGCACTCGGGTCAACAGCTTCGTCTCCGCTACCGGATGTTTTTAACGGTATCAGATCCATACCGCAAATAGGGCATTTACCCGGTTTGTTTTGTCTTATCTGAGGGTGCATGGCACAAGTCCAAATTTGTTCCGCACCCTCTTCGTGAACATGCTCAGTTGATTCATTTTGATTATTGGATGAACCTCCGAATATCAGCCAGCCGATAAACAGCCCGGCAATGAGTATCAATCCGTACTTGATATAATTATTATTAATAATCTTTTTAAATTTATTCGTTTCCATAATATATGCTGTTTACGTTTTGTTCTGTATCCTTAAATGAAATCAGTTTTTGAATGGATGCCACCATTGTATTGTAACTTGCGACTGCCTCGGCTTTTTTGAGTTGATAATCTAACAGTTGCCGTTGAACCTGTATAACATTGGTTAGATCGCTTTTTCCTACAACAAACTCCTGTACGACCAAGTTATAGGTTGTTTCAGCAAGGTCTGACTGTTTTTTATATAGCGAAATTTTACGGGAAGCATCATCCAGCAGGTGTTTTGTCTTATACAATTCCGACTCCAGTACATTGTACGTATTGGTATATTTCTCTTTACTGGCTTGCCACCAGAATTTACTTTCGCGCTGTTGAGCCTTGTACTTGTTACGATAGAGGGGGATACTAACGGAAACCATTGGCATAATCATATCCTTACCGTTCATATCGCCCATTCCGAACATCGGATCGCTTGTTTTCTTATTAAGCATATATTGCACACCTATACCGAACATCGGATAACTCATCTTTTTATCCATTTCTGCTTTAGCTTTGTAAGCAAGCCCTTCTTCGGTAATCATGTTCAACATAGGGTTCTGATCGTTGATCTTTGTCATAGCAGTTTCGGGATCGAATAGGAATGGAAGTTGCTCAAAGGTTTCGGGTATCTGTATTTCGCTGAGAGCGGAGCGGTTCAGTAAAGCATTGAACTTTGCTTTTTCCGCTTTTATTTCCGAAAGAATACTTTCTATATTATTATCCAATTCAGCTATTTCCAACTGGATACGTAATACATCGGACATACCTCCCGAAGCCGAGTTACTCATACCTGATGACATACTACTACCTGAACTGCCCATCGAAGACATACTTGTACTCTGAGTGGTTGCTTGAGAACCAGCTGAAGACATACCGCTTCCCATCGAGGACATACTACCTCCACTTCCAACCGGAGGTGTACTGGTCGGCTGGGTTGGGGCAGAAATTGAGTACCCTGCTCCTGAACCAGCTGATGGAGACGAAAATTTACGCAACGCTAATTGTTCCAACTGAGTCAGCAGGGCTTTATTATCCCTGTTATTCATTAATTTCTGTTGAAGGCTGCAAAGGATAAACCACTGAGTGTATATTTCCAGATAAAGGTTATCCCTTGTTTCACGGAATTTTTCGAATGACATTTTTGCCATATGGGTGGCTTCGGTCTGTGCAGCTTTCTTAGTACCAAACCATGGGAACATCTGCATCAGTTTGAACTCGGCAACTTGTTTTCCTCCGATAATATCCATCGGTTCAAGGAAAAAGCCCATTTCAAGTTCAGGGTCTTGATAAGCTCCTGCTTGTGGGATTTTTTGCAGCGATGCCTTATAAACCATAAAATCGGCTTTAACACCGGGGTTATTTGAGGCTGCAATTTTGAGATAATGGCTAAGCGAATCAGCAGTTTGTGCTGAAACTGCACCGGTTGCCATTATCATCATTAATAGCATTGTTAAATATTTGATTCTTATTGTTGTCATAATACAATCTGTTTTTATTCTTTTATTTTACCGTGTTTTTTTATTGCTGATTCACGCCACCAACATTGAAACACTGGAACTACGAACATAGTCATCGACTGGATAAGCATACCCCCAAAAGTAGGGATGGCCATCGGAACCATAATATCCGCTCCTTTACCAGTCGACGTTAGTACCGGAAGTAAGGCAATAAGTGCAGTTGCCGTAGTCATAGCAGCAGGGCGTACTCGTCTTAATCCAGCATGAACTACAGCCTCTCTAATTTCATCTTTGGTATGTGGGTCACGTTCAAGGAAAGTATCATGGATATATGTACCCATTAATACACCGTCATTAGTGGCAATGCCGAATAAAGCAATAAATCCTACCCAGACAGCAATACTCAGGTTTATCTGATGCATTTGAAACAGGTCGCGCATATTCATATCCCCGATTGAGAAGTTCATAAACCAAGGCTCTCCATAAAGCCACAGCAGGATAAATCCTCCGGCGAAAGCTACGATTACTCCGGAAAAGTGGATCAATGATGCTGTAACGGTTTTGAACTGGAAATACAATATCAATAAGATAGCCAGCAAACTTAACGGTATAACAACCAATAGTCGATTAGCAGCCCTTTTTTGTTGTTCATAATTTCCAGCAAACTTATAAGATACACCTTTGGGTAATTCTAACTGCCCAGATGCTATTTTATCTTTAAGTATCTTGTCAGCTTCCTTAACAACATCTACTTCAGCTTTCCCTGCCACTTTATCAAAGATAACATAACCAAGCAAGAAGGTATTTTCACTTTGGATCATCTGCGCTCCTTTGGTATATTCTATATCTGCTACTTCCTGTAAAGGAATCTGGGCTCCGGTTGCTGTAGGTACAATCAGTTTAGCCAATTCTTCGGGATTATCTCTCAATTCCCTCGGATACCTTAAACGCACAGGAAAACGTTCACGCCCTTCTACGGTTGTGGTCAGGGGCATTCCTCCTACTGCCGCACCGATCACATCTTGTAAATCTGCCACGGTAATGCCATAACGCGCCATATTCTGACGGTTTAGTTTTATTTCAATATAGGGTGCTCCGACCGCACGATCATAAAATACAGTAGATGAAAGAATCGACGGAATATCTTTCAAGGCTGTTTCCAATGCTTTACCACCTTGCTCAATGGATTCCAAATCGGGTCCTGATACTTTTAATCCCATCGGCGCACGCATACCTGTCGAAAGCATAACCAAACGGGCTTCTATAGGTTGTAATTTGGGCGAGGATGTAAGTCCGGGCATATGGGTTACGTTCACAATTTCCTGCCAAATATCATCCGCTTTTTTAATGTGAGGGCGCCACTGGCGGAAATAATCTCCTTTGCTGTTGATAACAAGACTATCGGCAGGTAGTAGGCGGAAACCATCTTTTGGATTATAAGTACCTCCACCTTTTAAAAGAAATTCACCATTACTATTAACTTTAAATCGTTGCCGATGCCCATCTTCGTCCAGTATATATTCGCTACGGTAGTTAATCGTATTTTCAAACATTTGGGTTGGAGCCGGGTCGAGTGCAGAATTGACACGTCCCCATTTACCTACGGTTATATCGACTTCGGGGATATTGGAAATACGCTTATCCAGTGTTTCTATAAATTGTAAATTCTGCTCTATACCCGTATGTGGCATGCTGGTTGGCATCAAAAGGAACGAGCCTTCGTTCAGGCTTGGCATAAATTCTTCACCGATGCCAGGGAAACGTTCACTCGAAGCCTGCCAGAAAGTAGTCTGTCTGAAACTCTTCCAGCCTACGGTTTCAAACCCTTTGGCGACAAAACCGAATGTTGTATCGAATCCCAACCATATCATAATACCAAAGAATACCGTAACCAGAGGTATAAGCATAAATTTCCAACGATGTTCCAAGCACCAACGTAAGATACGTTCGTAATAAATTACCAATATCCATAACAAGGCTAAGATTATACTTATAGCTACAAGAACAAATATCAGGTTTAAAAAGAATCCTTCCTGTGGGCCAATAGGTAGCCATTCGATAGTCAGGTAATAGACGGCAACCAGAATGGCAATGCCTATATTTATATAAGTAGGTATCTTCTTATTCGTCCAACGGTTGGCAAGGAAGTTATTTAGTCCGAATAGAGTGAGTGCTAACGCAGCAAATACACCTGTAAAGACAAACAACAGAATACCTCCAGCTATCAAGATAATATTAGCAATTCTACGCATCTGGGCGGAAGTTACTTTAATGGAAAATGCATAATAGGCCAGTGTTGGTAACAGGCTTAGCCCCAGTAGTAATGCTGATACAAGTGCAAAGGTCTTTGTAAATGCTAGCGGATGGAATAATTTCCCCTCTTGTGCCTGCATGGCAAAGACCGGCAGGAAGCTCACAATGGTTGTAAGCATAGCTGTAGTAATAGCCCCCGAAACTTCTCTAACACTTATATATATCAGATTCGCAAAGGCTTTCCCTTTAGAAATACCTTCATTTTCAGGCATTTCCATATGCCGGATAATATTCTCTACAAAGACGACTCCGACATCTATCATGACCCCGATAGCGATAGCAATACCCGACAGTGCAACAATATTAGCTTCAATCCCTGTATAACGCATGATTATAAAGGTCGCTAATACTGTTATAGGGAGCATGGCGGAAATTACAACTGATGCACGTAGATTAAAGACTAATACTATTACAACAATAATACAAATCAGTATTTCGTGAGAAAGAGCGGTTTCCAGCGTCCCTATAGTTTCTTGTATCAGTCCTGACCTGTCATAGAAAGGAACAACAGTAACTTTCGATATAGTTCCGTCTGCCAGCGTTTTTTGTGGCAATCCAGCTTCCATCTCTTTGATTTTTGCTTTTACATTGTCGATAACTTGCATTGGATTAGAACCATAGCGGGCAACCACAACGCCGCCGACAGCTTCGACACCTTCTTTATCCAGACCACCTCGACGTGTCGCTGGCCCCAGATTGACAAAAGCGACATCTTTTATTTTTACGGGTACACCGTTGCGGACAGTAATAACTGCTTCTTCCAGATCGGAAACATTCTTAATATATCCCAATCCCCTGACTAGATATTCAGCCTTATTGATTTCCACCGTTTCAGCACCAATATCCAAATTGCTCTTTTGCACCGCATTCATCACATCCATGATGGATACATTAAAGGCACGCATGGCATTGGGATTTATTTCTACCTGATATTCTTTCACAAACCCACCAATAGATGCAACTTCGGATACTCCTTCGGCTGCCGAAATCGAATATTTGGCATAAAAGTCTTGAATAGTCCGTAATTCATCGGGGTTCCATCCTCCGGTAGGCTCTCCTGTTTCAGGATTACGTCCTTCAAGAGTATACCAGAATATTTGTCCTAAAGCGGTGGCATCGGGCCCCAAGCTGGGCTGTACTCCTACAGGCAGCGTTCCCGCAGGTAGAGAGTTCAGCTTTTCCAAAACTCTGGAACGACTCCAGTAAAATTCGATGTTATCGTCAAAAATGATATAAATAAACGACATACCGAACATAGAGGTACTGCGGATAGTTTTTACTCCGGGTATCCCCAGTAATGAAGTAGATAACGGATACGTAATTTGTTCCTGAATATCTTTAGGTGAACGTCCCATCCATTCGGTGGCGACAATTTGCTGATTTTCCCCTATATCAGGAATAGCATCCACAGGGACGGGATCGCGTGGCAATACGCCACCATGCCAATTGAATGGAGCTGTAGATAGTCCCCAAACAATGATGATAACAAGTAATAACAATGTTATAACTCTGTTATCGAGAAAATACTTGATGATTCTGTTAAGCATACTACATATTTTATTTATCAGTTAATAATAATTCGTTCAATTTTTCCCATCCACCTCCGTTATAGACATTTATAAATCCTTGATGTGTTAAAAATGACTTGGCTTTTTCACTTCTCTTTCCACTACGGCAAACTATAACAATAGGTTCTTTTTTTTGTAGGAAAAAAAGAGAATCATTGAATTTATCAAGTGGAATATTTATAGAATTTCTTATATGACCTTCATTATACTCCAGCTCTGTACGAACATCAAGTATAATAGCGGATTTATTCTCTACCAGATACTTAATATGGGTATAAAGAGGCACTGACGGTTGGGTGACAACCGAATCAATTAGAACTGTATCCGTACTATAATGGGTATATACGGGACGTCCTATGATATAGCCATTGGAGATAGCTATACCAATTAGAAAATAAAAAGGTTTCATTGTTTTTTGATTTGATAAACATTTGTTAATCTTTAGTTATAGATATAAACAACCTTACTGCATATTCGGTTTAGGATATGCATAATCAAGCGAATGACTATATAGCCACAAGGTTTATCAAATCAAATACGATAGATGCAAATATAAGTCAACAGGTCTATGTTATGTAAACTAAAACCTCCTGGCGGAAAGTATTGACTTGTTTTTGTTATGCCCTCATTATTTGTAGGTATAAGCAGATTAAGAGCTAACCATACGCTTTCAAATGTTGGCAATACATTATTCAAGTTAAATTGTTGAGCCTGATACTGATAGTCATCCGTGGAAAATTCAATTTTTTGGATGTCACAGCAGTTCTCATGAGATGGTAATATATTATATTCCTGTGCATTTTGGTTAGAATGGCAGGAATCATTTTCCTGTTGTGGCATTTCCATATCTTCACAGCAGGACTCTTCTATTTCATTGTTTAAAACTCCAAAGGAATATAATTCTCCTGCACAATAATGCATGGCAAGCACAGGATGAGTCCCGATAACCAGCATTAGCAGCAACAGAAATATTGATATAACCTTCTTCATTTTATTACTGTAAAATTTCACTTATAAAATAAGCTATCTGCAAAGGTGGATATTTATTTTTATATTAGCACAATAAAATTCGTTTTTTTTTGCTGCAAATAATTAAAAGCGCAAGGTGCAAGTAATTATAGATTAGATAGTTTGTTTATTAAAAATATAGTTGTATCTTTGAATCTAAGTATTATGGTGACAACAGCAGACAAAGCTAAGCCAAGGGCAGCGATTTTGCGGTGCGCTCTTAGCCGTACCCCATAGGCAAAAAATAGAATATAAAAAACTGAACTTAAATAAGTTGGAGCATTAGCTTCATAAGCCTCTCTATCCTCTGCGCTCAACTCTATTTCAGTTGAAATATAATCGAAACGGAGTTTAACGAGCGTATCTATATCTGTTATAAATTTAATTCTATCATCCATTTTTTTACCCTATTTGTGTATTTATCTCCCTCCGGAAAGCCAGCGGATCGGCAATATAAGGGTATGAACTTGTAACGCCTCCGGTAGTAACGGTTATCGTTCCAAATCCGAATATACGACCTAAAACACTTTGCTTTATATGCAATCCCTCACACTTTGCCAGTACCAAATCTACCGCTTTGCGGCTGATGACACCAGACTTAAGCACTACCCGTTTATTGGTTACAGCATAAGACGAACCGATTTTCACCATTATACGCTGTATCAACGATACTACTCCGATAAATAACAGGAATATCCCGCCATAATTCAATACTGCCGTTTCGGAGCCGTAAAGCCACCATCCCAGCAGCAGTAATATTATCGGTTGCACGAACAGGAAGAAATGCAGCTTTGCTACATATTTTATCTCTTCTCCGGGTTGTAAATTAGATTCGATATAGTTCATAATGACCTGATTTTTATTTAAGATGGTTGTAAATATACATATTTTCAAAACAGCACAAAGTATAATCACTTGTTTTTCAATATTTCAAACAATAAGTAGCACCATCCGGTCGGATTCAGATAGCGTTTTCCTTTTCTTACTTCATAATGTAAGTGGCTACCTGTTGCTATTCCGGTACTACCTACACAAGCAATTTGTCGTGCTATCTCTACCGAATCGCCAACATTTACCATTGTCCTGCTTAAATGTGCGTAAAATGAATGAAAACCGCCTGCGTGTTCGATTTCAATATAATTTCCATATCCCGAACAATATCCCTTACGAACTACTATTCCGTTACCTGTGGCATATACAGGAGTACCTTTAGTGCTTGAAATATCAATTCCTGTATGGAATTTCCACACCCTGTAAATCGGATGTTTACGCATCCCGAATCCCGATGAAATACGTTCCGGTTTCTTAATCGGAAAAATCACAGGATAGTTGCATAACTCATCAATAGATAGTTTCAACGAATCGGCTATCTGCTGAAATTCCGTTGCAGAATAAACCTGTTCCGTATATTTTTCTATCTCCGGTTTCCTGTTTAGAGAATTGCCCGGCTGCCCTGATACGGACAGATGAAACAAGGCGATAAAGAACATTAGTATATATTTCATAGTCTGTTTGAATGAAAGTAAGCACCCGAAATAAATCCGGGTGCTTTCCTGTTAGTCTATTTCCTCTCCCCACAGTTCTACATCTGTCGGGACATTTATCAACGACCGGGCTATACATAGCCAGCAAAGGACATTGAATACGATATAACTACAAATTATCATTATCATCTTCCGTTTCATCCTCTCCCTTGTCATTCTGAAACGAGAAAGTCTTTTGTACCACCTGCCCGTGATTATCTTCGATATACACGTCAATTACCTGCTGGTCGGTACAATGCGAAGTGTAATACATCCGGAACGTTTCTTTTTTCAACGGGTAAAGGTCGTTCGGCAATAATACCCGTCCATCATCCAACCGGAGTTCGCCTACTCCGTCAGGCTGGAACATCCGAATAAAAAACTTTGTATCCTGATAATCTCCTTCCTTTACGATCTGGCAACGGATTTCCGCCATCTCTCCCTGAACGATTTTTTTCTGAACCGGCATACAAACCAGATCAAATGCGTACACCTTATCAATATCCATATCGTCAGAACAGGCTAAGGCCAGTAGCATTATCGCTACCAGCCCGGCTGTTATTCCGAAAAAACTCTTTATTTTTTTCATCTTGATTATTTTTATAAAAACACAAATTTCCCTTTCAGGGTATTATTTAAAAGTATCTCCGCGTTTTCTTTACCATAAGCCACAAGCATAGAACCATTTCTGGGTTGTGTACCTTTCGTTCCGTCAGGTCGATAAAACTGAATGCGGTCATATAGAAATTTCACAGCCGTAGCATGACGAAATACAATATCATGGAACCATTTAGCTTCAATCTTGGAAAAAACTAAAGCGATTCCGTTATTATGTTCTGCCATTTTGGAAAGAAATTGTTGAATCAAAGGATTGGAATAAGGAGGATTAAGCCATACTCTCCCCATCCAGTCTTGTTTTAAACCATTTTCTTTAGCTGTATAAATATGCTTTGCAGATTGATTCAGACTGTATGCCTCCGGTGAGGTTGCAGGGTCTAAATCAAATTCACCCAGAGAACGTATAATCTCAATAGGTGTGTACCATTCATCATTTTCTTTCATAGGGCTAATTGATTATAAATTTCAGTCCGATACCGAACTGCGTATGAAAATGCCCCGTAGAGTTTCCCCAAAGGATGCGTTCACGCCCTGAAAGGAGCAACACCACACGGTCGGACAGATAGGTTTCCAGTTCTAATGTGATAGCTCCGCCGTAGATAAATGCGTCTTTGTGCCGGAGCGTAGAACCGTCATACAAGGTCTTTTCGCCCCAATTCGATGTTTCGTACCCAGCAAGGGCAGAACCACCCAGCGAAAGCAGAAAAGTCTTTGACGGATCGGACAGGATTTTCAGATAGTAGCCGCCTTCAGCGGTAAACTGTGAAACCGGAATGCGGATTGTCCGGTATGGATAGTACCGTTCCATAAACTCCGCACCGAACACCCACTTATTACCGTTCTTTGCGTAAGTAGCCATTGCTGCGCCGAAGTAATATCCGGCTTCGTTATCCTGCTTGGACGAATAGATACCGTCCACCATTCCCGATGTTACCTGTACGCCCCGCATACCCGGTAATTGACGTTGTGCGTGTGCTTGGTCTGTAAAGACCAGGCACAACGCAACCGCCATAATAAAAGATAGCTGCCTCATGGTTATTTCACTTTCAATTCGTTAATAACCTTTGCCCGTACCAAATCGGCATTATCGACCGTGAACCGCTGATGGCGTCCGCCCTCCTGTTCGTTCAGCTCGATAACAAGCATTTTATCATCGGGAATCGTAAATTTCGGCAGGGTGAAAATCGTGCGCTCCGTGCGCTTACCGCCTATCACCATCAAATTGTTATAGGCGCGAAGCGGCCAGATCACCTGTTCCTGAATAGCAGTACGCTTGGCGACCTTTTTATCTACGATTTTGAACGTGATATAATCTATATTGAACGGCACATTGGACGAATTTTTCAGTTGCAGGTGGAAATACAACAGCCCGTTATGGGTATAAACTCCCTTTAGCGTATGTTGTATGCCGAAACGTTTACTGCCTAAATGCTTTATCTCCCTGTCATTGTTCTTATAGATGGACTGCATAATCAGCTTGACAAGCAGCGGAGATTCCTGCCCCAATTCCTCCATATAGACGGCAAGGGCATTGTTCGGACGGTTCACCGCCTCCCCATCGTGCAGGAAGTCGGTCATTTCAACGGACAGCTTTACAGGTTCGTCCGCATATTTAACATTGAACGTGTAATATGCACCATCTTCGGTAATGACGGACAGATTACTCTCCCGGCTGAAATCCCTTAAAGCGGCTTTCACTCTCAACACGTTTTCCGTTCCATCCGCTTTCGCCGCGAGAAGATCTGCCGACCCTAAATCGACATAGCGAATCGGCGCAGGGAAAATAACGTGAACGGTTTTATTAAATGTAACCTCCAACGCATACGGCGGTATCATCCTATCGAACGTCAGCGGGCGGGTAAAGCCCTGATAGTAGTCGCCCGTTGTGGGTTTAGTTTCTATTACGGTAGCCGTTTCTTCGGTTACTTCCTGTACCTCCTGCGCGTTAGCGGTAAATACGCTCACCACAAGGGCGAACATCAAAAAGATTCGTTTCATACTTCTAATTTTAATTTCGTTAAACATTGATTTTTTAGTGGATTTTAATTCTCTTTTGGCAAGAGCAGTAGTTTATGGTTGGCTTTCAGCGTAACCTTAACCACGCTCATTTTCTTGCTCACATATTGCGATGCCCCTTGTATAAGGCTTTTCCCTATATCGGCTGCGAACTGCGAACCTGCATCATCGGTAATCGTAATGCTTGACCCTGCCGACTGCGCCATTTGCGAGGCTATTTCTTTGGCGGCTTTTATCTCATCGGAGTTGGGTACGGAAATCCCCCGTTGCCCGTCCAAATCATATACTTGCAGTTCAACCGGAATAATGTTGCCTGCATACTGTATAGAGTTTACCGTAACCTCCATCCGTTCACTACCGATACGACACGCCCCGGTAATAATCGAGTTGGCAGGGATAAGGATATTCCCCGCTTGCATCGGCTCTAACAGCCGGATTTGCACTTCCCGTCCGCTTGTCAGCGTTACGGTTTGGTTCACACAGGCACGGATGCTGTTTTTGTCTTTCACGCCCTCGTTTCCGGCGGCAGTGAGAAATCCCATATTGCGGGGCTGGCTGAACGATTCTATAAACTCATCGTCCGACATCGGCGCAGCCAGTAGCGACACTACATTGTGGCGCACCTGCTTTACGGGCAGAACATTTACCTTGTCTTTCGTAGAAGGAGCAGCATTGTTATTTTCGGCTTGTCCTGCCTGTGGCGGCATATACCTCGCCGCCATCGCATAGGATTTTTCCAGTAGTGCCGTTTGTTCATCCTCAGCGGCTTTCCGCGCCTCGGCTTCTTCCAGCTTGCGTTCGAGTTCATTCATACGCTCTTCGACAGCGAGTTCCTGTTCGCTCTTCCCGGCAGGTTCTTCATACCACGCCCCCAACTGCTTGTTTATATCCTGATAGGCATTTGCGGAGGCTTGCAGGTTATTTGTCGGTACTGTTTGCCTTGCAGACGGACTTTCGTAATACTCCGGTTGTTTGGATTCCTCCTGCTTTTGTTCTTCGTTCTGGTCAAACATGGTTGAGAAATCCTGCAAAGAACGCATCCGTTCCTGTTCCTTTTGTCGCATGGCTTCCCGCTCATAGGCATCGCGCTTATCCCCGACAATACCCTCATCTTTTGGTACGGGCAGTTCGGCATTTAAGCCCGACAGTCCTTCGACCTTAGTTTCATCTTTTCCCGATGGTGCAAAGATCAGCCACATCGCACCGCCGAAAATCAGGAAGAACAGCGGCATTATCAGCATCTTTTTACGCTTTTGCTGCTCCGCTATCGTCAATTCTTTTTTAGGTTGTTTCGGAGGCTCTTTTTTCCCTTCCGGCACGGATGGTTGTGCTACGGGAGCGTCCGCCGTTTCCGGCGCTGGAGTTCCTTTATTCAAATTCTCCTGTTCCATTATAAAACTTGTTTTGATTGTTAATACTGTCTCTTAGTTGCTCCGGTTGGAGTTTCAGGGTTTCTATCTGCTCTATCTGCAATTCCTGTCCTTTGTCTTTACCTAAATTGTAAATGGAAGAAACAGTCATGTAGATAGACAGCCCGCTGAATACTATTAGCATCGTAACGATTACGATTACCCGTGCATCGGGGCTTAGAGGTCTGACAATACTTCGCAAGCGGTCTTCCAACCACTCGTTTACACGTTGAATTATTTTCCGTATCATAGCCTACCTACCTTTCCGTTACCCGGATGTCCCGGTTTTCCACGATCTCGAATTTCTCCATAGTGAAACCGTGCGGGTTATTGTCCGAGCGTACCGAGTTAATCAGGTTGCAACGGGTTATCAAGCTGCGTTCAGTCATGTTCGACTGCCGGAGGATCATCTGCCGGGCGTATGTTACCGCCGTATAGGGGTACACATCGAAGTTGCAGGCGATACTATCCACCTGTACGATCTGGTTGATATTGCCCGAAACGATACGGTTGTAGTACCCTTTTTCTGCCATGTCCTGATAGTATTTGAAAGCACTTTTATCGACAAGGAACAACGCCCTGTTCACATTGCTTTCAATGGCTTTTTTGTCGGGTGAGAGCGTGAAGAACAGTTCGTGAAACCGCTTAACGTGTTCCCGTGCTTCAACAGGGCGGTTCTGTGAAAGGTCTTGCGAGAGGGCAAGCATTAAGGACTTGCCCCCGTCCAACACATAGATACGCTGGCGTTGCGCTTCGGCAAAGCTGTACGACGACCAAACGGAATAACCCGTAATGGCGGCGCACAATACCAGAAACACGATACCGAATAGGCGTATCTGCTTGAATGATGTTTCTATATTCTTTAAACTTTTGAACTCCATTTTATTTGTTCGTTTTTGAATTAATAAAAGACACTGCGTGTCTACTTTTTACCTAATAATCGTCCGGCTACGTTCCCCGCAGCGGCTCCGGCTACACCTCCGGCAAGGGCAGCCCCTTTGCTTGCAGCCGAGTTTACCCCGCGTGTGGCGTTACCACCTCCGGCTTGAATTACCCAGCCCGCAACGGTCGGTATCGAGAAGTACCCGATGATGCCTATAATCAAAAAGATGATATATACGCCGTTACTGCCATCCGGCACGTAGGACGGGTCTTTGAGCAGCCCTATATCCATTTGCAGCATGAGTGCCTGTATCTTGGATAGTACCGCTGAAAACAGGTCGGCAACGGGCAGCCATAGGTACACCGAGATGTACCGTGAAAGCCAGTTGGTAAGTGTGGATTGAAAACCGTCATAAACAGAGAGGGCAAATGCCAGCGGCCCTAAGATTGACAGCACCACTAAGAAAAAGGTGCGTAAGGTGTCAATCGTAAGGGCTGCGGCATTGAACAGCAGTTCAAAGAAATCCCGGACTAACTGCCGGAACCACATTTTCATATCGTACCATTTGCGTTCGCCCCACATACTGATAATCTCGCCCATTTCCCAGATTCCCAACTCTTCCATTTTCCGGTCGTAAACCTCGTCATCGACCAACCATGCTTTACCCTCGCGTACCCGTGCATCGTATTCCAGCGCGTCTTTCTCCGCCTGTAATGCCTGCACATCCGTTATCTGTGATTCGAGTATGGTATGCGTTCCTTTTACCACTGGCGACATAACGGCGTTGATTGTGCCGAGTACGATTGTGGGGAAAAACATAATACACAAGCCAATCGCAAAGGGACGAAGCAGCGGATATACGTCTATCGGTTCTGCCCGTGAAAGGGCTTGCCATACGCGGGAAGCCACATAAAACAACGCACCCAGACCCGCTATCCCTTTGGCGACACCGATCATGTCGCCGCAAAGGGGCATCATTTCCTGATACAGATTCCTTAGAATCTGGTGCAGGTTTTCAAAATCTATTGCTAACAACATCATGGCTTACCAGTATCTATCGGATGGATCACCATACAGCGCGCGTACATGCTCCATATCACCTTTTTCCTGACTGCGGATAAAGGATACGGAGATACTTTTCTTGGAAAAATACCGTGTCAGGTTGCGATGCTCAATCATTTTCGTATGTATCTCATCTATGATTGCCATTCGCTCTGCATCGGTCATGGATAATCCGTTAGAAGTGGAAACGATATTCTTTATATCCGAAAGCAGGTTCCCGCTCTCTTTCAGTAGTTTGGAATATCCGTTCGATATGGCTTCCAGTTCTGCATGGGTGAAATTCTTATCCGTCAGCATCTTATTGAAGTTGGTCGAATATATCTGCGATATTTCGCTGACCAACTCTACCGTTTCCTTTACCTTTCGGGCATCCTTTATCAGATTATGTACCGACTGTAATTTGTCGTAATACTCCTTGCCTTGGTTATAAATCTTCTGCATTTCCTTGAAACTGTTGATTACATTGGATGCAGTCGTAGCCGTTTTGGAAACCGTCAGTATATTTTGAGCAAGGTTTGAGGGGTCAATTACCGCCCACTGCGCTTTTGCCTCAAAGCCGAAGAAACTAACGGCTAATACAAGGCTTAAAAGAATCTTTTTCATTGCTATAATTTTTTAATTGTTATTTACTTTGGGGAAAAGATTAGCCCAAAAGACTAATCCTCTGCCCGGACATATTCACCGAAAGCGGAAAGTAATAAGACCTCCCGCTCCCAGTCATAGGCAATCCCGATACGCCCGTACAGGTCGATGTAGTACAAACCGAACAAGCAATACACCGTACAATCACAGACCACCTGCGGGTTGTTGTAAGTAAGTTCGATACGGATGCCTCCCCGCTTGCGGGAAGTGTTGCGGTAAATCCTTACCGCAGGCGCACCGTCCGGGCTTACCCAACGTCCCGTAATCTCCCACAGGTGAAAATCCTGATGTGCGGCGTAAGGGTCGGCGGCATTACATTTGCTGAACATGGCTTCTCGTTTTAGTTGCGTTTACTTTCGGCGAGCTGTTTAATCGCCAGTTCATAATTCCCGTCCAGTTCGTCCGTCTTTTTGAACACTTCCATCTTTTCGGTTTCCTCTGTCGTGTAGGTCAGGTATTCTTCGCCGCTTACTTCGGTAGCATACACCGCCGACTGAACACCGCCCAGACCGAACCATACTTCTTTGTATTTCCGGTTCGCATGGTTAGCCATGTTGATAGACAGGATTTGACCTTTTTCTTTATCGGTCAGACCGAGTAGCGACTGGATTACATCAAAGCGGTTCATGAATTTTCGTTGGTCGAGAAGGATTTTACAGTCGGAGTTATTGATAATCGCCTCTTTGACAATAGGCGAAGCAATAATATCGTCTACCTCCTGCGTTACGACAATGGCTTCCCCGAAATATTTTCTGACTGTTTTGTACATATATTTCAGATATTCAGCCATGTTTGCCGAAGAAAGAGCCTTCCATGCTTCCTCTACGATAAGTTGTTTGCGAACGCCCTTTAACCGCCTCATTTTCTGGATAAATGCGTCCATAATGATGATCGTTACCACAGGAAAAAGTTCCTTATTCTCCTTAATCGAATCAATTTCAAAGACAATGAAACTCTTATTCAACAGGTCGATGTTCTGTTCGGAGTTGAGAAGGAAGTCGAAACGTCCGCCCCGGTAATACTGGCGCAGGGTGGTCAGCATATTGTCGAGGTTAAAATCCTCTTTGCTTACCTTGATTTCCCTTTCTTCCAGTTCCCGGCGGTAGTCGCCCAGCATATACTCATAGAAAGTATTGAAGGACGGAACGATACTCCGGTCTGCCCTGATGCGCTCAATATACGCCGATACTGCGCTACCGAGTTCGCCGGATTCCGTTTTACTCACCTTATCATCTTCGGATTTCCACAGCGTCAAAAGCAGTGTTTTGATGCTGTCTTTTTTCTCCACATCGAACTTGTAATCGTCTGTGTAGAATGGATTAAAAGAGATTGGGTTTTCCTCCGTGTATGTAAAATAGATGCCGTCCTCACCTTTGGTTTTCCGGCGTACCATTTCACAAAGTCCCTGATAGGAATTACCCGTATCGACCAGAACTACGTGCGTTCCCTGTTCCCAATACTGGCGGACGAGGTGGTTCATAAAAAAGGATTTACCGCTGCCGGATGGCCCCAACACGAATTTATTCCGGTTGGTGGTTATCCCTTGCTTCATAGGTAAATCCGATATATCCACGTGGAGAGGCTTGCCGCTCACACGGTCGCACATCTTTATACCGAAAGGCGAAAGTGAACTTTTGTAGTTGGTTTCCTCTGTGAAGAAACACAAGGCGGGTTCGATGAACGTATAGAAACTTTCCTCCGAAGGAAAATCCCCTGCGTTGCCCGGCATCGCCGCCCAATAGAGCGTAGCCGCATCCGTTGTATTATGGCGCGGTTTGCATTCCATAAGGGCAAGCTGCGAACCGACATCGTTTCGGATATGTTTCAGTTCCTCCGCATCTTCCGACCATGCCATCACATTGAAGTGCGCCCTAACGGACGTAAGCCCGAAGCTGTGCGCTTCGTTCAGGTATTTATCGACCCACTCTTTGTTGATTTGGTTTCCACGACTGTACCTTGATAGCGATTGCATATTGCGGGCAGACTTCTCAAATTTCCGCAGGTTCTCTGCCGAATCGTCCAGAAAAATGTACTGGTTATACACATGGTCGCACGAGAGCAGCAGCCCTACGGGTGCAGCAAACGATAATCGACAGTCGCTCCGGTCGGTGGATAGCTTTTCATAACGCATATCCGTTCCGACCGTTCCGGGCAAGTCCTCCACATCGGAAATCGTATGCAGGCATACTTTCTTTGCTCCGATGCGAAGCCCGTCCGCTCCGAGTTCCATATCCTCTAAACAGGTTGTATCGTCCAACGAGAGGGCAAAATATTTCTCTACCAAGCCGGGTTCTTTCTCCGTTCCCGTAATCTCGTCAGAAGTTAAACGTGTCAGAGTGATAAATCCCGAATCGTTCACGATGCGCTCGAACTGTCCGACCGCTTCCAAAAACCGTGTAGCCGTGTCCTTGTTTACCTCTTTGGGGATAATGTTCCCACGGCAAAGCGATGAAAAATTGCTCTGCATTCTCATTCGCTCTTTGGTCGTTTTTGTCAGGAACAGGAAACAGCTATGGTTCAGGTAGGGACGTTCGTTAAAGTGGCGTTCAAACGAGCGGGACAAAAAGCTCATATCTTCTTTGTCCGTTTCGGGTTTGTAGGTTTCCTTTACGAACCAGTCTTGCTTATGGATAATTGAATAGTCGGGCAGAACCTTAATCGCTTTCGCCCAAGCCGAGTGTATGGCTTCATATTCTACGGCGGTAACGGTGAACAGTTCCGGCAGATCGACACGGAAGGCTACCGTTATATCCGCATCTTTACTGATGATGCAGCCGTGTTCCACTGCCAATAGCGGGAACTTGCTTTCAATGGTAGCCGCTTTCATTACATTACGCATCGCGCACCTCCTTCTTTTTTACTCGGCTGAACAAGCGGCGGGAATTTCTGCGGTTTATCAGGTAGCGCGGGTGCTGGCGTTTTGCCAGCACTTTCATCAATCCATACTCCCCGTATTTCGCATTCAGATTGAAAGTCAGCCATATCAAAGCGGAGGCGGCGATAACGCCGAAACCGATGCAGACCCATTGGTCTACACCTGCCATATACATAATCACAAAGACTACGAATACAGCCAACAGACCGCCCGCAAAGATGAAGAGATACTGACTTTTCAAGCCCTTAAATTCCACGCTCTTGCCAATGCCTTTATTAATATTATGCTCCATTTCTTATTGTTTTTTGGAAATGGATTACAAAAAGAAGGAACGTAAGATGGTGGCGGCGACAATCAGGAAGATACACGCACCGAACCAAGAGGCGGCGGTTTTCGATGTATCGGGGTCGCCCGAAGAGAACTTGTTATACACTTTGATTCCGCCGATAAGCCCTACGACCGCACCGATGGCGTAAATCAATTTTGTGCCGGGATCGAAATACGATGTTACCATATTGGTAGCTTCGGTAATGCCCCCGATACCGTTACCCTGTGCAAAGGCGGATGATACGGCAGCGAAAATAAAGGCTGCCGACATAAGAATTTTCTTCTTTGTCATACGATTTTTTGATTAATGGTACAGGGGGTGGAATAGTCCCCTGTACCGGAAATGAATAATTCTGTTTAACTTTAATCTTTTAGTGGTTTCAAGCGCGTAGCTAACCGTAATCCCGTTCTTTCATCTTGCTTTGTTTTTAACTGTTATACATCCTACGCAAAGCTGCGTAAATCAAAATCTTTCGGTGCTTTCATCACAGGCTCGTCCGTTTCTCCCGCCTCCCGTTTCTTGCGGTGGAAGGCTGCGAAGTAATCGTCCATAAGTGCGGACACCACTTTCTTTTTCGGTTCATCGCCTGCGACCTGATCGAACATTTCGGTCTTTCGTATTTCGACCAGTACCCGCCCGGCTTCTTCTTTTTCTTCGGATGTTGCGACATCGGCAGTTTCTACCGTCCGTACCATTCCTGCCAGATCGTCAAAGCCAAGTCCGAGTGCAATCGAAACCCCGGCAACCCCTTCGGTATCTTCATCCTCTGTTTCTTCTTCGTCTATATCTTCCGTGTTATATTCCGGCTCAAATTCGGGGGGTGTGTTCTCAATTACTAAATTGATTTCATTTGAATTTTCGTCCGTCATACTTTCATCGGATAAGACTGTTTCCGATTCAACCAAAGGGGGTGTTACCGGAGCATCTTTTTTGTTTTCGTCAGCAAATATAGGCTCATTTTCAATCCGTTTTTCATTATGAATCAGCGTGGTAGCTTCTGTCCGGGATTGTCTAAGGTTAAATTTGCTTTTGCCGATTATATCTTCTTTCGGGGTGGAACGAAACGGATTGAAACTGGGATTTTTCGCTGCGTTCTTTTTCCGTTTCTGCATCCGTTCACAGAACAGGTAAACGGCGACAACCAATGCGTACAATACGATGGCTGAAATAATATATCGTTCCATAGCTTATTTTTTATAGTAAATCGTCCGGGCGTTGGCGGTATATCTCGTTTATTTCCTCCTTATGGAGTTGCAGATGTTCCTCCAGTATGGTATCTATGTAACCACCAAGTGTTACATCGTTTCCGGCATTGGCTAATGCCCGTACCAATCTGGCAATGACAGCATGAATATCGTTGCTGATATAAACACATTGTCGGTTCCTCAACTTTTTAGGTTTTATAAATCTCTCTGCATAGCTATCTGCTACTTGTTTGTTCAATGTCGGTTCTTTGGCAGGCATACCTTGTGTGGTCGCTTTTCTTCCGAATAATTTTATTTTTCTCATGTTACTTTCTTTTATGGATTAAAATATATCTTCGGGACGGCGTTTGCGGTACAATTCCGTAATATCGTCCTGATAGGTGTTGAAATGATGTTCCAGTACATTGTCGATGTAGCTGAACAGCGATACTTCATTATATCCGATGTTCTGCACAATGCGCATAATTCGGTCGTGAAACTCCTTTCGGATATAAACCGCCTTTCCGCTACGGGTGGTAGTGGGAGCTGTTCGGATAAAGAGTGCTTCGTAATCCTCCGGCTGTGGTTTGCGCCGCCGCTTGTTTTCCTCGCGGGGTATTTCTTTTTCTTTCACTGTTTCGGGTGTCATCGCAGGAGGTCTGATTTCCTCCTGTGGCGTTTCCTCTATTGTTTCCTGTTTGGGAACAGAAGCCGATGCGGACGATGTTTCCACCGGATTGGGCTTTGCTCCCCGGTTGGTTCTGTCCGTCTGCCCGATGATAAAATCGGAATCGAGACCGGAAGTATCTACCTTTTTACTCATGACGGTTGCCTGTTAAGAGTTCCAATAATTCCCCGGTCAGCGTATCTATATTGCTTCCTTTCAATAATGACTTATCCGGCGGGAAAAGCGTTGAGAGAAACAGGGGCTTATGGTCGATGTTTTGCTCCCGGCGAAAGCGTACTGAATTAGGCAGGAATGTTTTGAGAAGCGGAAATTCCAATTCCCTGATAACGCCTTCGTACACTTCGTATAATTCTGATTTTTCGCGCCCGTCAACGAGGTTCCATAACAGGTACATGGATTTGATATTGGATTTACCGGAGGCGACAATATTGTCCCTGACAGTAATCAGGTAGTCCAAGGTGCTTTCCATGACTACACGGGAGGCGGAAATCGGTGCAATGATATAGTCCATGTGTGCCAGCGTATGGATCAGCCCCCGATTGTTCATTGTTCCGGGGAGGTCAAAAAAGATAATATCAAATCCCTTTTCGGATTCTTCGACTATTTTTTCCGCATCGGCAATCGCATTGTCGGTATTGCTGCGCACCACAGGATAGGCTTTTTTCCCTTCCAAACGGGTAAATTGCTCATAAGCCATCCCCCTGTAAAATTCATCTTCCAAAGCCATAGCCAAATCACGCTCCCGCATATTATAAATGCTAAGTTGCGGGAAGTCGCAGTCGATGATCGCTACATTATAGTCCCGTTCGTAATGAAGGTAAGAGGCTATCAACGCAGTAAGGGTTGTTTTTCCGGCTCCGCCCTTTTGGGTCGAGAATGCCACATAAATCGGTTCTTTTTTCATGTTCTTGAAATTTTAATTATACAATCAGTTGATTTTATGTTATTGCAAATACGCTTATGCTTGTGTAGCTTTTTGCGCATTCATTTATGTACTTACTTTCTCAATTATTCATTCAGTTTTGCATGATTGAACGTTTATGCGATTAAGCGTTTAAGCATTCATGCATTTGCAGTTTTAAGCATTTATATGCTTGCATTCATAATCATTTATGCAGGACTGAATTTTGTTGTTTAAGAATATGTATGACCTGTCATTCGTGCGTTCATTTTTATTCTTATTCATGTGTCTGTTTTTATACATTTTCATGATTAAACACGACACTGAAAAATCAAAGTTTCAACTACTCAATTATTCAAATCCGAGGGCAAATAAACGCCTTCTTTTTCATACTTGAACTATATTTTCGAGGGGTGGTAGCTTCTGTCTGGGATTGTCTATACTTACTGATATACAGCGTGTTATTTATTAGGCATAACTTTGCAGCGTGAAACGTTGCGGGGTATTCATGCCGATTTTTAAGATAGTTCCGGCACTCAAAAATTGCCCGGCGAAGGGCAGTCTTACATCCCGAAAAGTTCGGGACGAAAAGATGCCCCTTGCGGGCAAAACGTATTTGCATTTTGGCAAATAGCAAGATGTGTTGATTGCAGCAAACTTCGTTTTTTGCAGCATCAACCTCTTGCTCTTCCAGAGGGGATTTTCCTCTCCGAAGTCGGGAAAAATTAAGCCGGCATGAGCCGACCGTAGCGTTCATATAACCACTAAAAGATTAATGTTATGAACGAAGAAAAAAGAGAACCCCGCAAACGGGGAAAGGGGGGCAGACCCCCGAAGAACGACCCGGCAAAACATCGGCTGACGGTGAACCTGACGGACACACAACACGCCGGATTCCTTGCCATGTTCGAGCAGTCTGGCGTACAATCGCTGTCTGCTTTTATCAGTGCCCGCATCTTTGGCGATGGGTTCCGGGTAGTAAAAACGGACGCATCGGCTGTCGAGTTTACCGCAAAGCTGACCGCACTACACAGCCAGTTTCGGAGTGTGGGCGTGAATTACAACCAGATTGTAAAGGAACTGCACAGCAATTTCGGGGAGAAAAAAGCTCTCGCATTGCTCTATAAATTGGAGAAAGCGACCGTAGAACTGGCGGGAATCGGGCGCGAAGTGATGCAGCTATGCGAGCAGTTTAAGGCGAAATACCTGTAAAAAATGGTGGCGAAAATTTCTCATGGAAGCAATTTGTACGGCGCACTTTCCTACAATCAGGAGAAAGTGGACGAGGGCTTGGGTAAGGTTTTGGCGACTAATTTAGTAATCGAACCTACCGATGGAGCGTTCAATGCCTCTGCCTGTATGCAGGATTTTGAGCGGTTTATGCCTTCGCATATCACCACCAAGAAACCTGTTATCCATGTTTCGCTGAACCCGCACCCGGACGATAAGCTGACCGATGAACAGCTTACCGAGATCGGGCAAAAGTATATGGAGCGGTTGGGATATGGCTCGCAGCCTTACATGATTTTCAAACATGAGGATATAGACCGCCAGCACATCCACGTGCGCCCATAAGGGTATATAATAAATGTATTGGTAGCGCGATACCAGACACGAGTTTACAAGTCTGTCATCAACCGGCTTATCTGGCGGGGAAACCCAAAGGGGAGTGTAGCATGCCGGCAAATCCATAAGTCAACTAATCGTCATGTTGCGACTGAATGGGAAGATGAAATGATAAGTATGAGGATAAAATCCGTATTGATTAAACGATAGCCTGAGCGGACAAATGCGGGTCTATGACGAAAGACGGTTACTGGCGTCATATTGTGATACTCCGTTATCATGTGGACATAACGGAAGCGTAAACTAATCACAACGCAATTGCAGTAAGCAATAAAAGGTGGATATCGTATCCGACAACTTATCGAGCTATAGTTATTATATGTCTAAATGGGGATTGCCTAACCCAAAACGCCAGTTGTAAGGCTATAAGGTTTCAGACCTTTGAATATTTGGTATGGCAACGGAGTCTCCGTAGTAGTCCGAGCAAGGGAAAGCCTTGTACATGGCAAAGGGAGACAGCTAATATTTTTTAATACAATTAACGGAAAATGTGTGAGACATTATGAGAGATCCAGAAAGAGTATTAAACAGTCTGGCGAAGCAAAGTAAAATCGCAATGTATAGATTTGAAAGGCTATATCGGATTCTGTTCAATAAGGAAATATATTATGTTGCCTACCAAAAGCTATATGCAAAGGAAGGTAACATGACTCCTGGTGTTGATGGCAAAACCATTGACGACATGAGTATATCCCGTATCGAACAATTGATTGAATTGCTCAAAAGTGAGCAGTATCAGCCTGTATCATCAAAACGGATTTATATTCCGAAGAAAAACGGAACAAAACGCCCTTTGGGGATACCTTCTTTTGATGATAAACTGGTGCAGGAAGTCATTCGTATGATTTTGGAGGCAATCTATGAAGGCAGCTTTGAGAGTTGTTCTCATGGATTCAGACCAAACAAAGGATGCCATACAGCACTATCCCGTATCAAGGATACTTTCACTGGTTCCAAATGGTTTGTTGAAGGAGACATAAAAGGATTTTTTGATAATATCAATCATGATATTTTGATAAGAACACTTGAAGAAAGAATCTCTGACAACAGGTTTATCAGGCTAATCAGAAAGTTCCTGAATGCGGGATATATGGAGGAATGGATATTTCACAGAACATACAGCGGAACACCACAAGGTGGAATTATCAGCCCAATATTGGCTAATATCTATCTTGATAAGTTCGACAAGTATATGAATGAATATATCCAAAACTTTAATGAAGGCAAAAAACGCAAACCCGATACAGTTTATTCAAAATATGCACTGAGAAAAATCAGAGCCGAGCGAAAACTTAAAACTGAAACAGATGAAAAGAAACGGGAGTTCTATCTGAATCGCATTAATGAATGCTGTAAAGCCCGTAATAACCACCCAAGTTTGGATGAAATGGATAGTAGTTACAGAAGATTGAAATATACCCGGTATGCAGATGACTTTTTGATTGGGATAATCGGAAGTAAGGCAGATTGTGTGAAAGTCAAGAAAGATATCAAAGATTTTCTTGAAGAAAAACTCAAACTTGAATTATCCGATGAGAAAACATTGATAACCAACACAAAGAAGAATGCAAAATTCCTCGGATATGAAATCGGAATCTACAAAACAGATCAAACAAAACGGATTGGTAAGGGTACCGCTCAAAGATATTACAGGTCAAAAGTCTTTTTAAAAGTATCTATGGATACAATGAAAAAGAAACTCTTCGAATATGACGCTATTAAACTGACTTATCATAACGGGAAAGAGAGATGGCATCCCAAGGCAAGACCTTGTATGAAGAACAATGATGACTTAGAAATACTCTGCCAGTACAACGGTGAAATACGAGGCTTTTACAACTATTATTCATTGGCGAATAACAGCTATACTATTGATTCTTTTTATAATATCATGGAATACAGCATGTACAAAACCTATGCTTGCAAATATAAATCATCAGTTCGTAAGATTCTTCGAAAATACAGTAAAAACGGAGAATTTGGGATTGATTATATGAAAAAGAATGGAAAAGCAGTACGATGCGAATTTTATCATGACGGTTTTAAGCGGAAGCCTTTAAGTAGAATTAAGTTTAATGATGATCAACCGCTTATTAAAATCACAAGAACGAGCCTAATCGATAGGATAAAAGCTAATAAATGTGAGATATGCGGAACAGAATCGGTATTGTCGATGCATCATGTGAAAAAGCTCAAAGATCTACAAGGAAAAAAGATCTGGGAAAAACACATGATTGCCCGCAGGCGAAAAACCATTGCGGTGTGCCACGATTGTCATTGGAAGATTCATACAGGAAGGTTAGACTGATAATATTAGTGGAGAGCCGGATACGTCGAAAGGTGTAAGTCCGGTTCGGGGGCGAGTACTTGGAAACCTAGCATAGAAATATGTAAAGGCGCTGGGTACTTAGCCTACATCGTTTCGACCCGTGTCCGTCCCGATGGTTCGCTTGTTCCCGACAGCTTCGAGAAAGACCGCAGTAACAAAATCCGGCGGGAGTTGGAAAAGGAATATAACCTGATTCCCGCCAACAGTCAGAAGCAGGGCGAGGCGTGGCGGCTTGCTCCGGTAGAAGTTAGCCAGGGAAACTTAAAAAAACAGGTGGCCAACGTTATCAAGCCGCTTTCCGGAATGTACCGTTTCCAGACACTCGGCGAATATCGCGCCCTGCTATCCTTATATAATGTAGGAGTGGAAGAAGTCAAAGGAGAGAATAAAGGCAAGCCTTACCGGGGATTGGTTTACTCTGCATTGGACGATGAGGGCAACCGTGTCGGTAAGCCTTTGAAATCCTCCTTGTTCGGCAAGGCTCTCGGTATCGAGGCGTTGGAAAAGCAATTCGGCACGTCGAAAGAAACAATCAAGGCAGACGGCGTTACAGCCCGTACCCGTGCGGTGGTTTCCGAAGCCTTGAACAGTACACGCACCGAAAGCGAGTTCCGGGAGGCATTGCAGAAGAAAGGTATTGACTTGGTGCTTCGCCGCAATGATGAAGGGCGCATATTTGGGGCAACCTTTATCGACCATAACGAGCGGGCGGTATTGAACGGTTCACGTCTGGGTAAGGAATTTTCGGCGAATGTCCTTAACGAACGGTTCGCAGATAATTCGCACCGCGAGGATCTGCAAACACAGCAGCCAAAGCAGTCCGATAATTTACGTCAGACTGATAAATCCGCTACCGACAAACAATCGCAAGCCGGGCATTCTACGGTCGATGATGCGGCGGGTAGCCTGCTCTCTGTCCTTACTCCCGAAGCCGGAGGACAGGATAATAACCAGCCGACCATTAAGCGCAAGAAAAAGAAAAAGCGCAGGTATGGCAGGCAGCTATAAGATTTGAAGTAATAACAATTTAATTTTTACAATTATGCAAAATGAAGATGATTTGAGGGGCTTGGCTAAAGTAATGGACTTTATGCGTGCGCTCTCTATATTATTCGTAGTGATAAATGTGTATTGGTTCTGCTACGAGGCAATGCACGAGTGGGGAATCAATATCGGGGTGGTCGATAAAATCCTGATGAATTTTAACCGTACCGCCGGATTGTTTACCTCTATCCTGTGGACGAAAATCTTTGCCGTTGTATTTCTCGCTTTGTCCTGTCTGGGAACAAAAGGCGTGAAAGAGGAAAAGATTACTTGGTCGAAAATATATGTATGTCTCGGTATCGGTTTTGTCCTGTTCTTTTTGAACTGGTGGCTATTGGCATTACCGTTACCCAAAGTAGCCAATGCCGGATTTTACATCTTTACCATTTCGGTAGGCTACATATTGCTGTTGATGGCGGGTACATGGATAAGCCGCCTACTCAAAAACAATATGTTTGACGATGTTTTCAATACGGAAAACGAATCGTTCATGCAGGAAACAAAGCTGATGGTAAATGACTATTCAGTAAACCTGCCTACGAAATTCTGGTACAAAAAGAAGCAGTGGAAAGGGTGGATAAACGTAGTAAATCCGTTCCGGGCGGCTATTGTTTTGGGTACGCCGGGTTCGGGTAAGTCTTATGCCGTTGTAAACCAATTCATAAAACAGCAGATTGAGAAGGGTTATACAGGCTATATTTACGACTTCAAGTTTCCAGACCTCTCTACCATTGCGTATAACCACCTGTTAAACAACCGGGAAGGTTACGAGAAAGTACCGACTTTCTATGTGATTAACTTTGATGATCCGAGCCGGAGTCACCGTTGCAATCCGATTAATCCTTCTTTCATGGATGATATTTCGGATGCCTACGAATCGGCATATACGATAATGCTCAACTTAAACCGGACGTGGGTACAGAAGCAGGGCGACTTCTTCGTAGAATCCCCGATTATCCTTTTCGCCGCTATTATATGGTACTTGCGGATTTATGAGGACGGGAAATATTGCACCTTCCCCCATGCCATAGAATTTTTGAATAAAAGCTATGAAGATATTTTTCCGATTCTAACCTCTTATCCCGACCTCGAAAACTACCTTTCTCCTTTCATGGATGCGTGGAAATCCGGGGCTGCCGATCAGTTGCAGGGGCAGATTGCGAGCGCGAAAATACCGCTCTCCCGCATGATTTCACCGCAGCTTTACTGGGTAATGTCGGGCGATGAATTTACCCTTGATATTAATAACCCGGACGACCCTAAAATGTTGGTCGTGGGTAACAATCCCGACAGACAAAATATCTATGGTGCGGCATTGGGATTGTATAATTCCCGTATTGTGAAGCTGATTAACAAAAAGGGACAACTCAAATCTTCGGTTATTATTGATGAGTTACCGACTATCTATTTTAAAGGACTGGATAACCTGATAGCCACCGCCCGAAGCAACAAGGTTGCCGTGCTGTTGGGCTTTCAGGATTTTTCGCAGCTAAAACGCGACTATGGCGATAAGGAAGCCGCCGTAGTGATGAACACGGTAGGTAATATTTTCAGTGGGCAAGTGGTCGGCGATACAGCGAAAACGCTGTCTGACCGTTTCGGAAAAGTGTTGCAGAAACGCCAGTCGATGACGATAAACCGTAATGATAAATCGACTTCCATTTCTACCCAAATGGATAGCCTGATACCGCCGTCCAAAATATCCAATCTTACGCAAGGTATGTTCGTGGGTGCGGTGGCGGATAACTTCGATGAGCGTATTGAGCAGAAGATTTTCCATTGTGAAATCGTAGTCGATAACGAACGTGTTGCCGCTGAAACAAAAGCGTACCGTAAAATTACCGTTATCACCAATTTTGTAGATGAAAACGGCGTGGATCGCATGAAAGAAATGATTAAGGAGAATTACGACCGTATCAAAGCGGAAACGAAACAGATTGTCGCAGATGAATTGCAACGCATTAAGGACGACCCGGAGCTTTGCCACCTTTTGCTGAAGGAAGAGGATTAAAACAATTAGAGCCGTGAATTTTCACGGCTCTAATTGTTTCTATAAATGAACTTTTAAGAGAAAAACTCCTCCTCCACATCCTCATTCTCATTCTCAAAAGAAACATTGTCTTTGCCAATAAGCTCTACAATTTCCATTCTTTCTTTATCAAAGTCATCTTCATATATGCTTTCCAACTCATCAAGCATTTGAATATTTTTATGTGGGTTCAAAAGATATTTAACGTATTCGTGAACATCTCCCATATCCAGAGCTATTGGTTCTATGCACTTTATAAATTCGACAAAACCACTTTCTTCTTCATTGTTTAATAGATGTATAAGAATTTCTTTCTTAAAGAGATTTTCTTTTTGAAACGTAAATTCTTCACACATAAATATTTTATATGCTTTTGAATTAAAGGCTGTTTCATAAGTGTATAGATTTAAACTTCGGGATTCTTCCTCAACAATTTGATATATCTGCGTTACAATTTTTCCAACTAACTTTCCGATAAATTTCTTGATTTTTTCGTCGTTAGCAGTCGCAAATAATATATCGGTTTTAATTTCTATATTTAGCCCTTCTTGGATAAGATTTATAAACTCATGCGCATCTTTATTAGGTTCATAAACAGAAGATAAATTATACCTATTATAGCGCATTGATTTATAGAAATTGGATAATAACTGAATAAACTTATTGTGTATTTTCCCCAAAGTTATTTCCTTCTTTTTCTTTATTCTGTTGAGTAATTCTAAATGACTATGTGTAATCAATGTTTTCTCAAATTCCTCCTGATTTCTCGCGGTTTTGTGTTCTAATAGAATAACTGCTATTTTTTCTAATCGCTCTAATCCGACAGAGGTATTATATAAAAACTCAAATATTTCTTCATCATTGCAGAAATGTTCCATTTGGTCAAAGAAATAGAGAGCATTATAAATGAACGCTCCAGAAATCTGAACCTCAGTCCCAAGTCGAAAGTTTTTCCAAAAATATTCAGGGGTATAACTCATTGGTTAATATATTGGTTCTGTTCTTAATGCGCCATCAAAAAAATATCGGTCTAAATAGCTGAGAATTTTATTTGCCTCACCGATACCACCACAACATTCAGGTTCTCTGCATATTGTAATAACCGATGCTCTATTTAATAAACTCTCCATAAAATATCTTGCATTGGAACTTTCAAAATATTCCTCTCTGAAAATTTTTTCAGGCCAAGCATAAGTCTTTTCGCGACATTCTGTTGTAAAGCAGTCTAAATCAAAATCTAAAATAAAAGGTTTTATATCTTTTTCATCAAAACGCTGGTTATGATACTGCATAATATCACGGACATTTTGAAAATAAGGCTCTTTTATAATGCTATCACCTAAACAACCTCTATTATTAAGACTATATTTTAGATGAGAGATACTGTATAATTCATGTTCAATTCTATCTTCCGACACATAACGACCTCCCAAATCTTGAATATGATGATTTTCTTCTTGTCCGATAAGGATAGCATCTTTTATTAAATCCAGTTCCATTCCAGCCAATAACCAGTCATCATCCAGTACACCTAAATCAAATTCCACAAAAGACCAAAATTGCTTACTTGTTGCTTCCGACAAATCATTAACTCCCATCCGGGCTAATAATTGACTCTTGGGGAGTAATTCACAAGCATCATCGTGAAGATCAAAATAAATAAGATTGGGCGTTTCCGTAAACTCGCCCAGCTTTTTAGCTTCAAATAGTATATTTAACAGTGTGCGATGATCGTCATACAGAATAATATGCTTATCACGGAATGTATATGTATTGATATTTGTACGATATGATAGTTCGTATAATTTGCTCATAACTTATCTTATTTTTTGTGCATTATCTAATCTTCTATGACAGTATGAAATCATTGATAAAATTTCGAGAGCATCTTGCTCTGAAACTTCCCAACTAATTTTAGGCTCATGCGCTTCGGGATTGCGGAACATACCACATAATCCTTTTAGAATGTTGCAAAATCCCTTATGCTCATCTTGTTCCGATTTTGACTGATAGTTGTTTATTATTAAGACAGGATTGTTACTAAATACATATTCAATTAACCTACTCCCATCCTCATTGTATAGGGATAAATCTCTAACCCTTTGAAATAGACCTTTACTTGCTTCAAACACAGAATGGAAGTAGTTATTTGCAAGTAATTCAGCTCTACAATAATTGAATATCTCTCGATGTGCTGCTCTTTGCTCCAGCTTCGTTTTCAAATCATCCGCTTTTCTTTGAGCTTCTGAAATTGTAGTAGCTTGTTTTCTCTCGCTAAACTTTCCATTTTCATTAAGTTGGTATCCAATAAAACTTAATTGTTGGTTGATTTGATTTCGTTTTTCAGTAAAAACGTCTGGGCTATCAACATATTTTGCAGGAGCTAATGCAAGCCCTATGAAGTTCAATATATGATTTGAGCATTGATTCTCATTCTGATAAATGGCAAAAGCATCGTATATCCTTTTCCATTTAGTTGAGGTCGGCGACACATCGGCTATTTTACTCTGTGCTAATAAGTGCTGTATTTCGCTGCCGGTTAAGCTGTCTCCAAGAATTTTAGAGATACCTTCTAATGTTGGTTGTGTGAAACAATTTCTCAGTGTAGCCATAAGCTGCTATATAATACAAATTAATCTTCCCAATTTTTCAACAAATTAATTGTTTCATTATTCGGTTTATGCTGGCTTTCAATAATGTCGATTGCTATTATTATAGGCATTTGAACTAATTGACCGGATAAAATACACATTCCCGTTCCCAATATAGGTAAAGCCTCCGTTGATACTTGATCGAGATAAGAAATAGTCTTTTCGACCATATCTAAATCTTTATTATTTACGAGCCTATGAATAAAATAATTGTGAAGTTGAGAAATAATAGTAGAAGAAATGTCAGACGGTCTTTGACTTGCGATAGTCAGAAAAACACCAAATTTTCTACCTTCTTTAATTATTTCTTCAAATGTTTCCAGCCTGTAATCTTTCCAAGATTCACTTTCCCGGAGAGATTCATAGGATAAAATATTATGCGCTTCGTCAATAATAATATTTAATGACTTTTCTAATTCATTGTCTGTCTTATGGTTTTTGTGTTCAGAGTATAACTTATGGGAAATAAGAAGTGGAATCAATTTCTTTATATTGATATTTGCTTCATTAAGGTTTATAACAGCCAAGTAATCATTATCCCAAAAATCAACAGCTTTATCTGTTATTTCTATAACTTTGGCAATATCCTTTTGGAAACTTTTTAATTTGTTTATGGCAGGGGCAATATGCTCATTATTAGCTCTATTGCTTAATACATCATGAATCAGTTGAAGATATAGAAAATGTATGATTCTTGAAATAAAATCAGATTCAAATTCAAATTGTTCAACCTGCTTGTAAAGTTTGGTTTCTTTTACAAAATTTACATCTTCAATAAAACATTGATAGTTCTTAAAATCACCCAAGTAATAACAGAATTTATCCGGTCTCCACGCAAAGTCATCTCTCAAACTACCAGCATTCCCGTCATTGTCAATGTGCTGTGGCAAAATTTGCTCTATATAGTCCAATAATAATGAAGCCTTTACCTTATCAGACATACATAAAATGTCTTCTATTCGTTTTCTTAAAATATTACGGCAGTAATTCAATGGCTCATCTACATTCATAACTCTTTTATAAAATTCAAGAGTTCGTGCTATAAATGGTTGTTGTGTTTTTTCTGATGCGCTTGCCAATATAGAAAATAAATTCTTATCTAATAAGTCATTCTCAAAAAAAGGCAGTTTATCTTTTCCTGTACTATTCTTAGTCGATAAGTTATAAACCTTCTTGTTACTTACGATTACATCTTTGCTATTGTATTCACCATTAAAATCAAAAAGCAGAAACCGAGCATTTTTCTTAAACTTATTTTGATTCTCAAATACCTTGAACAGTTGCCTGTATATTTTTGCTAATGTATAGGATTTACCACTACCTGTATTTCCAAATATCCCAATATGACTGGAAAATAAACTATTAACGCCAACGCATATTTCTTGTCCTCTCTCTAAAGCAAGTGTGCCTATTTGAATGGGTTTATCATTCGGTTTTACAAATTGATGAATTTGTTTGAACTCTTCGCTATTTAACAGATAACACTCATTATCTATAAGTGGTAGTTCTTTTATGCCTTGTTCAAACTTTGCATTTTCAATATACCCAAGAAGTTTAGCGTTGAGGATTCTATTTATCTTATTTTCCTCTTTCCCATACTCCTGTATTGGTTGCTTTTCTTCTTTAATGGATTCTCCTTCAATCTTTGCAATGATTGAGATAAAGCCTTTTTCTATTTTTACATAGCCTCCAACAGATACATTCTTAATCAGAGTTCCCTTATATAGCAAGTGAGAAGCATTCTTTACTTTATCAACCTTGACTTTGACTTCTCTTCCTTCGACAGAAAAGACAGTCCCAATCCTAAAAATAGAATTTTCCTGTAATATATTATCAACTCTATTTTCCATTGTTATTGTTAATGGGAATCATCCTGCTTACTTGTTCAAATACTTCTGCATTTAAGGTTTTAAAATCAAAATTGACTACATTCTTTTTTAGTTTTGCCAACTTGTCTTTATCTCCTTCGGCATTCGTTTCGATAAAATTTGAAGGCGTAATAATCAGAATATTGTTGTTTTTTGACTTCCCATTATTCAATTTAAGATATTCCTCAAACTTAGTTTTTTCACCATCAGAAAATGAAAATATAATAATTAGCAATGTCGGATTGGAATCAGCTACTCGCATTGTAATTTTGGCTATATGTTCGTCTGCAAATGAGAATCCCATAACAAACAATAGTGAATTTTCTTTTTCTAATACATTAGAGTATATCCGCATTAGTTCATAAAAATGAAGGTCAAGGACAGTATCTTTAAATTTCTGTTTGGTCGGATTTATTACAACCAATTTTTCATAGCTATCAGTAAATGGTTTTATAGCTTTCTTGTTTATTTTAGATAGCGTGCTTGCTTTACTTACCATTTCTGCAAGTGTGTCTTTCTGGTCTATTTCTATAAGCACATTTTTCTGAATGGGTTCTAAGGCTTTATCTGTTTCTTGCACATTTTCCAATAAACTATCGTGAGATACTTGTTTAGTATCTGTTCCTATTGCTTTCCAATCTATTGAGCCATGTAGCTTTAGTAAATTGAAAACAGGAATTTCCGATACGTTTTGATAATGGGTGCTTGTTTTTGTATATGATTTTTGGAAATTACCTTCATCAAAAATGGGATTTATTCGACCCTTAAAGCCATCATTGAACTCTATCCCTGTTTTTTCTGCGGCACGTTCAACAAATAAGTCGATATTGGTACTAAATATATTGATTTGCTTATTATGTAATCTACTTGCTCTACGCACAATAATATCATTCCAAAGGATTAAAAATTGGCGATAATATCCTAATACATCGTCAGAATAACCAACAATATCATCATCAATTTCTGATTGGAGATTCGGTTTAATTACATCGGTAAAATACTTTGCGTATATCGAAGCACGTATAATTTCTTTTTGAGGACTATTATCCTCTTTATTTAATTCTGTCAGCCAATTTTCAATATCACCCAAAGTATTTAGATATGGGCGCGACAAACCTGAACCAATTAAGAAATTGACATTGCAGGATTGGATCAGTTCTTTTATTCTTTCGACTTTCATCGTTTATTCCTTAAAAATTACTGCAAAGATAGGGCATTTTCTCATTGTGGCATAAAATAGTAGGCTATATTTCTCTTTCTCATGGTTTTATCAGCATTTATCTTTATTTCGGTAAAAAACAAACAAAAGGAAGTAAAAACACCCCGATTTCAAAAACACCATAGACAACCCCAGACACAAGCATCCACCATCTTAAATCCTTGTTCTCAATTCATTAGTTGGTCTTACTTTCGTTCTGCATTAATGTTAATGCAGAATAAAAACAGTTTAATTATGGACGAACAAAAAGTCAAAAATGAAGAGCCTAAAGTCTTATTGACACAGGGCGAAGATGGCAAACTCAAAGCCATCGCAGGAGAGCAGGACGGCAAGTTGAAAACAGTCGATCCCAAGAAAGAGAACGCCGACCAGTTTATGAAGATTGACACCAACGGTAATGCGTTGGAGAATTTCTTCAAGAAGTTTTCGGCACAGTTCAGCCACCCATCGCACACGGGCGTTTACGCCGTCAGCGCGTCAGCCGTAGATAAGGTCGCAGCTTTCTTCGACAAAATTATCCGTATCGACCACAAAGACAAGGCACTCGACCCGTACCGTGTCAAATTTGATGGTAAGATACGCATAGAGGTAGAGTTTACAGGCAAGTATCAACCTTTAGACCTGAATAAGCTCAACTGGAAAGAGGTCGAAAAATTAGGACTTTCCGGCGAGAACTTGCAAGATGCCCTCAAAGCAATGGTTTACGGGCATAAGTCGCCCGGACTGGTCGATATTAAGCCTGCCGTTGACGGACAGGAGTTTCCCATGCAAGCCCGCTTATCGCTGGAACAACAACCGGACGGTAGTATCAAAATCGCTACCCATCCCAAGCAGGAGCAGCCCGATTTTGAAAAACCGTTCATGGGCGTTGTCTTTACCGAGCAGGATAAAGAACAGTTCCAAAAGAACGGTCATGGCGGGCGCGTATTCGACCTCGAACCCGTAGCCGGGGGCGAAAAAGTGCCTTCGCTCGTTTCCCTTGACAAACTTACCAACCGCTTTGAAGCTATGGCGTTGAAGGATATTTATATCCCGCAAACCTTGAAAAACGCCCTGCTTTCTCCCGAACAACAGCAAGGACTGAAAGAAGGTAAAGCCGTTTGGATTGAGGGAATGGATAAGAAAACGAAGCAGGGCGAACAGCCGCAGAAGATTGACCGCTTCGTACAGTACAACGCTGCAAGCAAGAATTTCGACTTTAAGTTCAGCGATGAGCAACGCCAGCAGTTCAACCAAAATCGGCAAGCCAAGCAGGGCGAAGGGCAGGAACAGAAAATGCCTAAAGCCCGCAAACTCGGTGAAATATGGGTTTACTCCAAACAGGGCGGCGTACAACTTTCCCGCAAGGATTTTACCAAATTGTGTAACAAAGAACCTGTTTTTGTCGAAGGTATGCAATCGCAGAAACCCAAGCAACAGGCGGATGCTTCGGGATCGCAAAAAGTTGAAGCCACCGACCAGAAAGGGCAGAAATACAATGCGTGGGTATGGATTGACGAAAGCAAAAACAAGGTTCGCCATACCTCTAAACATCCCGACCAAGTACGGGCTATCGAGGCGAAACAGGCGGCACAAAATCCGCAGAACGTCAAACCCGCTGCCGAGAGCAAAACGCAGGTCGCAGTCAATAACGAGGGTAAGACCAACGAAGCGACCAAGCATTCTACCGAGCCGCTAAAGAAAGGTCAATCGCAGCCCACCGCAAAGCAAACGGAGAAGAAGGAACAAAAGCAGGAACAAAAGAAATCTCCTTCTGCCCCGAAGAAAAGCGGAGGTATTAAAAGGTAATTCAATTTTTCAACCACTAAAAAATCAATGTTAAAATGAAAATAATAATTGCAGAAAAACCGTCTGTGGCAAAGAGTATAGCAGCCATAGTCGGCGCAAACAATAAAAAAGATGGCTATATGGAAGGCAGCGATTACGCTGTTACGTGGGCTTTCGGGCATTTGGTCGGGCTTGCCATGCCGGAGCATTACGGCATCGAGGGCTTTAAACGGGAGAACCTGCCGATACTCCCGAAAGAATTTAAGCTATTGCCCCGTCAGGTAAAAGAGGGCAAGGAGTATAAGAACGACCCCGGCGTGATGAAGCAGCTTAAAGTAATCAAAGAGTTGTTTAGTCGCGGGGATGAAATTATCGTTGCCACCGATGCCGGACGAGAAGGAGAACTCATATTCCGCTATATATTTGAATATATAGGCAGTTCACTTCCGTTCCGCCGTTTGTGGATAAGTTCGCTTACAGACCGTGCTATCCGTGATGGTATGCAAACACTTCGTCCGGGCAGCGATTACGATAACCTCTATGCTTCGGCGAAAGCCCGCAGTACCGCTGACTGGTTAGTGGGACTGAATGCAAGTCAGGCACTTTCTATCTCCGCAGGTTATGGTGTCTGGTCGCTTGGCAGGGTACAGACCCCGACACTGGCGATTATTTGCAGCCGATACCTTGAAAACAAGGATTTCAAGCCGCAAACCTATTTCCGCCTGAAACTGCATACGGCGAAAGATGCTGTGGCATTTCCTGCCCTTTCGGTGGATAAATTCGTTACCCGAACCATCGCCGAAGAAGTAACGGCACAGGTCAAAGCTGCCGGAGCGGTTAATGTTACAGGCGTGGAACGCAAGGAAGTTAAACAGGAACCACCATTGCTGTACGACCTTACCACGCTTCAAAAAGAAGCCAACAGCAAGCATGGATTTTCGGCAGACAAAACCCTGACAATAGCACAGGCATTATACGAAGCGAAAAAAATCTCGTACCCCCGAACAGGCAGCCGATATATCTCCGAAGACGTACTGGAGGAAATACCGCACCTGATCGCTACACTTCGTTCACATCCTCTTTTTGGTGCGTATATTGACAGCAGATTCGATACAACGCTTAATACCCATTCGGTGGACGACAGTAAAGTTACCGACCACCATGCGCTGATTATTACGGAAGATTCGGCTACCGGATTATCCAAAGATGAACAGCTTATCTACGATATGGTTGCCGGGCGTATGCTTGAAGCCTTCGGCGAACGTTGCATCAAAGAGAACACCACCGTTTCGCTTGACGCGGGCGGCGTACACTTTTCCTGCAAAGGAAGCGTTACGCTCGTTCCCGGTTGGAGGTCAGTGTTTAATTCTAAGGACGAGCCAAACGACGAGGACGATACGGCAGTTCTGCCCACCCTCGTAGAAGGAGATAACCTACCTATTCGCGATTGCGAAATACAGGAGAAGCAGACCAAGCCCCGCCCGCTTCACACGGAGAGTTCATTGCTGGCGGCGATGGAGAGCGCAGGTAAGGAAGTAGAGAACGAAGAAGAACGCGAAGCGATGAAGGATTGCGGTATCGGAACGCCTGCTACCCGCGCGGCGATTATTGAAACCCTGTTTTCCCGCGAGTATATTACCCGTGAAAAGAAATCCCTTGTCCCGACAAACAAAGGGTTGGTGGTCTATTTGGCGGTAAAGGACAAGAAAATTGCGGACGTTGCCATGACCGGACAATGGGAACAAGCCCTGAATAAAATTGCATCGGGTGATATGGAGGCATCGACATTCCATAAAGCGATAGAGGTTTACGCTTCACAAATAACGTCTGAATTACTGGATATGACTTTTGAACGGCAGGATAACCGCCAGTCATGCCCTTGCCCGAAATGTAAAAACGGGAATGTGGTTATCTATAATAAAGTCGCCAAGTGTCAGAATGAAAATTGCGGGCTTACCGTGTGGCGTTCCATTGCTAAAAAGGAACTGACGGACGGGCAACTGACAGACCTTTTGATGAACGGCAAGACTACCTTTATTAAAGGTTTTGTAAGCAGTAAAACCGGAAGCACTTTCGAGGCAGCGGTTAAATTCGATGCGGACTATAAAACAGTCTTTGAGTTCCCGCAGAATAAAGGAGGTAGCAAAAAACGACGTTCTAAGTAAAATCTTCATTATCTTTGCCACTGAAAGACTTTGTTTTACGATTCGGAATAGTCGTTTAACATTGATCTTTTAGTGGTGGGCATCCGGGGCAAGGCTTCGGATGCCTTTTTTTCGTCCATATCAAAGGCTCGCATCTATATATTAAGCGACATTGTTTTCCCCTATATATCGGGTATTCCCAATCTTATACTATTAACGGTTCTTCTTTCGTCCGGTTGAAACGGCAACCTCTTTTATCTTCCTTATCGGTTACGATAGGAAACCACATCATTAAAGAAGAATCATCATTCATAGGCGTAAGCATTAAAAATCCGGCTTCTTTCATTTTCCACATTAATGCATACGGCAACTGCCCCGGTGGGTTATTTTCTATCATGGCGCAAAGGTGTTTACAGAATCTTAACGGGCAGTAAAGTACGAGCCTTGCAGGTTCACGGAAAAATCTCCACGCTTGCAGGTTGTATTTTATCCGTGAATACTTGACAGCCCTAATTCCTACACCGGAAATGCACCTGAATAAAAAATCAACCCGGCAGATGCCGATTAAAAAATTAAGGTTATGGAAAATATATCAGAAGCACGGATTTATGTAGGAACTTACGCTAAGTATAATGAAGGTTCAATTTTCGGTAAGTGGTTAGACCTTTCGGATTATTCCGATAAAGAAGAATTTTACGAGGCTTGCCGCGAGTTACACAAGGACGAACAAGACCCGGAACTGATGTTTCAGGATTGGGAATATATACCCTCCGGGTTAATAGGTGAAAGCTGGCTGTCCGATAACATCTTTGAAATTATCGAAGCCATAGACGATATGGACGATGATAAAAAGGCAGCATTCGAGGTCTGGCTGAACCACGAAAGCTACGATCTTAGTTCCAAAGATATAAACGACCTTATTTCCTCTTTTGAGGATGACTTTCAGGGTGCATACAAAGATGAAGAAGATTATGCGTATGAAGTCGTTGAAGAATGCTACGACCTACCGGAATTTGCGAAAACTTACTTTGACTATGAAAAGTTCGCCCGCGATTTGTTTATGACCGACTACTGGTTCGATGACGGTTATGTTTTCCGGCATTCATAATACTTACGGAAAACGGTTTTAAAGGCGGAGCAATCCGCCTTTTTTAGTGTCTGTCAGAAACAGCAAACCCCGTTCTATCACGACTGAACGGGGTCTTAACAATGGATAAATCAGAAAAGCTAACCGGATGGTTCAGGTTCAAGTTCTGTTTCATTGTCATTATCGCCTTTGGCGAAATGGTCGCGGATGAATTTCTCTACGTTTTTTTCTGTATAGAATATTTTGTGGTGAATTGTTATGTAGGTCAGTTCGCCCGCAGAACGGTAACGCTGTAAAGTCCGTTTACTCACGTTCAACAGTTGGCATAAATCCTGATTATCCAAAAGCCGTTCGCCGTTCAATACGTTATGCCGTCCGCTCATTATATCCATAAACTTATCCAGTCGGTCGAAACGCCCCATGAATTGCTCGAACCATTCCCGCATCCAATCTCTCAATCCTTCGTCTTCCTCACTCATGGCTTACCTCCTTCCGTTTTATCGTTCCTTATCACCCGACCGGATAGCAGACGTTTGACTTCCGCCAGTGTGTACCTCGCTTTACCGCCCCGGATAGAATAGGTTATTTCTCCTTTACTGCGTAATCGCTGCATGGTGCGTTTACTTACTTGCAACATGGTTGCGGCTTCTTGGTCGCTGACCCAAATTTCCGAAGGATCGGGTTGCGGGGTTGCGTTCTCTTTCGCCTGCTTTTTCATTACGGAATGAATACGTTCGATTTTTCGCACCAGACTTTTATACGCTTCCGATTCTATTGTTATTACTTTCATATTCGCAACTTATTGATTCACTGCAAAATTCGGACGTTTCTTAATAGTCGCTAACGAGGTCGGTCTGACTTTTCTTGAAAATATTTTTCAATTCATTTATTTACAGAGAATTAGAAATGTATTTTTCGTCAAAAGGCAGGGAGGGAAAAGTTAGAAAAGGTCGGTATAATGTGGATTATACGCTATAACACCCGATTTTGATCTAAATTAGCATCAAAATCGGGTGTCTCACTAAAAATACCGACATCGGTATTGGCTATTTCCTACCCATACGCCGCAATAAAGCGTTTTTTAATTTATCAAGAAATGGAGTAGGAATATTTCGGATCTTCAAATCACCGAAAGTTCGTGAAAGATTACTATCCAACTGAATGTTAAATACATTTTGGATATAATCATAAAGTTGTGTAAGTGGTACGTCACCGAACGATCCGGCACTATCCCAAGCATAAATCTGTTCTTGTAGTTCAGCTTTGCTTCCTCTCCATGTCTTTTTAGTGGCAGGAAAATTGAAAGAGCCGATTTTGGTTCCATTGTCATTCAATAGCTCTATTTCTTGCATCAGATAAGCGGAAAGCATATCATTTGACAAAATTTTTGCTACTTTGAAATCGCAGTTAGTGGAAAAAGTCGGATCAAGTTCGTGATAGAACGTTTCGAGGTATTGTTCTGCATCTGTCTTATCCCGCAAAAAGTAGAGAGTATCCAGATGGGAAGAACCCGAACGATAATAACGGATAAAGTCAAGCCGCTTAGCGTTATATTTATTTATGTCGTTCAATACATCGCATAAATACTCCCGTTGTTTATCGACACCAATAGGGCGATTCATTTCAATATTATAAACTTTACGGTAGTATATTAATCGAAAGCATAATTTGGGCTTAATTTCTTTGAAAAACAAAATTTCTTCATCTTCACCTTGAAAATCATAGGATAAGATAAATGTTTTTAATTGATTGAATGCGTCAGCAATCATACGGGAAGCCTCCAACGACTTTGTAATCACGCTGACTTCCGAGCATTCGATTTGCTCAACTTTGATATCGACCTCTTTTTTAAGACTGGAAGTAAATTGAATCATATTTCTGTACTTTATTTCTAACAAAAAAAGAGCTTAAAGCCTGTATTCGATTTTGTCAAGAGAAATCTATCGGTAATATTAACAATGATGTACCAACATTTCATGTCCGGTATCAATCAAAAGCACTTCTAAACTATCCATGATGTAAAGATAGTGGTATAGCATCTCTATTATCTATAATTCTTTTTGAGTTTAAAACTCCTCAGGCTTACGCCCGAGGAGTTAATATCTATTATTCGCATTGCATATTAAAAGTGAATTACTTTAGCACCCTCCGTTATGGTTATTCCCATTTGTCGAAGTATTACCTGAGTTGTTTCCACCTTTATTTCCCCCATTATGGGTATTATGGGTTCCGTAGTTTCCACAGCAATTATTATTGCCGGTAGCGCTTCCTCCGTTTTGACCGGAGTTGTTGTGATTAAAGCAATGATCTGCGCCGTTATGTTGCGTTCCATTACAGTTAATACCACTATGACTGACATTGGCACACGGTTGATGCGTACCGGAAGTCAGTACATCACAATTGGCATGATTACCTGCCACACACTGCATTCTTACAGAGTCTTGATAAGACTTTGTATCAGCAAAGCCAAGTTTCGTTGCACGCAGACTAATATTGTCCGCATTGTGTACATCTATACTATTCATATCCTCTTTATTGCAGGAAGTGAATCCCAACCAAAAGAGATAAGAATAATACTCCTAAAAGATATTTACTCATACGTTTAAAATTTTAAAATTAATACATTGAATAATAGATATTTTCTCTTGATTTGTACAATCAATATTTCATTCTAAGAATCCTGACAGCATTTAGGATTGCTAAAATAGAGACCCCGACATCGGCAAAAACCGCCTCCCATAGGGTAGCTATGCCTCCTGCTCCCAATATCAATACAATCAGCTTCACACCAAATGCAAGGATGATATTTTGAATCACAATTCGGCGTGTTGCTTTGCCTATTTTAATGGCTGTTGCAATTTTGCTTGGTTGGTCGGTCTGTATAATTACATCGGCTGTTTCAATGGCAACATCGCTCCCCAATCCTCCCATCGCAATTCCTACATCACTCATGGCAAGAACGGGAGCATCGTTAATTCCATCACCCACAAAAGCTATATTGTTACTTGCATCGGCTTTGAGTTTCTCGACATGCTTTACTTTTCCTTCGGGTAGTAAGTCGCCGAAAGCTTGTGTAATGTTAAGCTCCGAAGCCACCTTTGAGACGATTGTCTGTTTATCACCCGATAACATTACAATATTTCTTACACCCAACTCTTTCAGAGAATCCACAGCGTTTTTCGCATCTTCTTTTGGTGCATCGGCAACAAGAATATATCCTGAATAAATTCCGTTTATAGCGCATACAACTATCGTTTCGGGAATCGATGCTAATTCAGCCGAAAATTCGATTTGATTTTTGGTCAGGAGTTTTGCGTTTCCGACCAATACTTTTTTTGAAGTAACAGTGGCTTCCAATCCGTGTCCCGCAATCTCTTTTACATCTTCAACTTTATCAAGATTAACTTTTTGCTGTTTTGCATACTCCACAACTGCCTTTGCGATAGGGTGCGTACTTTGAGTTTCAACAGACGCTATGATTTTCAATAGTTCATTTTCTGTAATATCACCGGCAGTAGCAATTTTCTGTACATTGAATACCCCCTGTGTCAATGTCCCTGTTTTATCCATAACAACAGTATTAACTTTCGTTATGGCTTCCAAATAGTTGCTCCCTTTAAATAAAATCCCTTGTCGTGAAGCAGCTCCGATACCACCGAAATATCCGAGAGGAATACTTATTACCAATGCACAGGGGCATGATATAACCAAGAATACTAAAGCCCGATATACCCAATCGTTAAATGTGAATGCAAATTCAGGTGAAATAAGTGAATAAAGCCACGGTAACAGTACAATAAGTGCTGCTAAAGCTACTACAATAGGCGTATATATACGGGCAAATTTCCGTATAAACTGCTCGGCAGGTGCTTTCTTTTCCGTTGCATTCTGAACAAGGTCAAGAATACGAGCTAAGGCACTTTGTCCGAAAGGTTTCGTTACGACAATTCTTGAAACATTATCAGTAGCAATCATCCCTGCCAAAACTTCTTCTCCTTTACGGATTGTTCGCGGAACACTTTCTCCTGTCAGTGCAGCAGTATTGAAAGATGCAGATTCGCTTTGCAAAACGCCGTCAAGAGGAACTCTGCCACCGACTTTTACTTCTACCACATCATCAATATTTACATTTTCGGGAGATACGGTTTCTAATGAATCGCCTTTGACTACCGTTGCCGTTTCGGGGCGGACATCGAGCAATGCGCAGATATTTCTTTTAGCTCGATTTACCGCGCTGTCCTGAAATAATTCACCAACAGCATAGAACAACATTACGGCAACTCCTTCGGGGTATTCTCCGATAAAGAATGCCCCGATAGTTGCGATACTCATTAATGTATATTCGCTGAATACATCTTTCTGGCGAATACTTCCCCATGCTTCCATGATTACAGGTATTCCAACCGGAATGTATGCAATTATGTACCATGCCAACCTTATCCAATTATTAGAAAAGAAATACAAGTCTGCGGCAGAAAAGATTATGCCTGCTATAAGCATAATAAAGGATATCGCAGCTCTTATGTATGACTTCTTTTGTGAGAAATTTTCTTCTTTACCGGTAGCATTTATTGAACAGCTACCACTACTACAATTATTACAATTACTCATATCATGTATTTTATTTATGATTATTAATCATCATCATCTTCTCCACTGCTTATTTTAGACATAATGTAAAATGCTCCTTTTGAAATAATTTCTGCATTTTCAGGAATCGTTTCTAAAGGTGTAACTTCCACATAACCCAATTCCGATGTGCCGGTTATCACTTCCACTTTTTTGAATTGGAAAACTTTACCGTCATCATCACACTCTTCTTTGCAATTGGGGTCATTGCACCCTTCTTCTATTCCAGTAAATAAAAAGATAAACTGCTTACCTTCTGCATGAGCAACGGCGTTGACAGGTACGGCTTTCACAAGTTGATTGCCTACATTAATCAACGCCGAAACATACATGCCGGGAAGCAATTTCTCGCCATCGGGATTGTTTACCTTTACATGTACGGTAATGGATTTACTGTCGTTCTCAAACGATTGGTTGATGCTGTAAACCTTTCCCGTAATGGATTTCTTACCCATGTTGGTAAGGGCTATTTCTACTTGCTGCCCTGCTTTTACTTTGGAAAAATCTTTCTCAAATACTTGTACATTGCACTGTATTTGCGAATTATCCGTAATTTCCATCAGCGGGGTTTGCATGTCGGCATAACTTCCCGTTTTGATGTGGATTTCGCCAACCACACCGTTAATGGGGGCAACGATGGGAATTTGCGTAACGAATTTTCCTACTGCCGCCGCCTGCGGGTCTATATTCAGTTGGCGCAGTTGGGTTTCAAGCCCTGTTAATCGTGCTTTGTCTGTTTCGTATTTGGACGTAACCTGTTGGAATACTTTTCCCGTTCCTGCATTTTGGCTGCTCAATTCCTGTTGACGTTCGTATTCCTGACGGCTGAAAGCCAGTTCCTGCTTTTGGGCGAGATAAGCCTCTTGCAGTTTGACGATTTCGAGGTTTTCCAACAAGGCGACGGTCTGTCCTTTTTTTACGGGACTTCCTTCGATTACGGTAATTTGTTTGATAACACCTGCCGATAAGGATGTAACATCGGCTTTGTTTTGCGGAAGCAACGCCATTTCTCCGCTTGCTTTAACCGCACTGTTGAGATTTTTGATTTCTACCGTTCCCAATTCGATACCGACCGTTTCCATTTGCTCTTCGGATATTTCGATAGCTTCGGAATGGCTTTCTTCGGACATGGCTTCCACCTGCTTTTTTCCACCTTCCTTGCACGAGGAAAGAGCGATTACGCTCGACAGGAAAAGGACTGCGGCTATTGATTTTATTATTGTTTTCATTTTACTGATTCCCTTTTAAATAGTTTAACAAGATGATTGACTGGTTGAAACGGTTTACCGCTTCGGCATACTGCAATTTGATACCGATGGCCGTTTGCAGGTTTTGAATGTATTCCATGTACCCTATTTCCCCGATTCGGTAGGACGCATTGGCTACCCGAACCATATCGTTGGCCTGCGTTACGCCTGCGGTTTCGTAGTACGTCAAACTTTCTTTGGCTTTGAGGTATTCGTTATATTGCACGGCATAAGCGTTTTGCAGGGATTGTACGGCCTGTTGCTTTTCCATGCCGATTTGTGTGCTTCTTATGTTGGCCGCTTTGATTTTCGAGCGTTGCGCCCCGAAGAACAAGGGTACGCTGATGCCCACCTGAAAGCCCGGAACTTTGGTGTCGGTAAAGTAGTATCCGCCGAAAATATCGGGCAGTAACTTATTCTTTTCCACGTTTGCCTGTGCCGTGTTGACGTTCAACTGTTGGTCGAAATAACCTATCAGCGGATTGGCGGAAACCGATGCCGTATCTGCCGACATTAAATCGGGTAGTTTTTGCAGCTCGTTTTCCTGCGGTAAAATGGATTCGTTTGTATTGAGTAGTTTTTGCATTTCCAACTGACGGCTTGCCAAGTCTGACAGGGCTTGTTTAAGTTGCAGGCGATTTTCCTGATACTTGTTTTCGGCATTCATTTTTTCCAGTTGGCTGCTTTCGCCCGTGTTGTAGCGGACGGTTGCCTTTTGAGAAAAGTCGGCATAGATGCTATCCTGCTGTCGCAGAAGATTGACCGTTTGCAATGCGTGAAGCATATTATAGTAGGTTTCCGACACATTCCGCACGATTTCGTTTTGAGTGATATTTTTCGATTTTTCTGCCAACAGGGTTTCCTGTTTCAGCATTTTCCCCTGACTTGTATATACGGTCGGGAACTCGAACGACTGCGTGATTCCGATTTTTTTATCAATCAAATCGGTCGTTATGGGGTCTTGGGCGTATTCTATGCCCGTTTTTGCGGGATTGAATGCCGTTCCCTGCAAGGCTTTTGCCTGCTCTATACCTAAATCCGCCGAACGGATTTGCAGATTCTCCGTCAATGCCATATCAATACATTGCTGTAAGGATTTGCGGTTGCTTTGGGCGTGAATGTTTTTAGCGGAAAAAAGGGAAAAGGCAATCAACAAAACAATGATTGGCAGAGCGGTTGATTTTCCTGTTTTCATTTTTCGGTGCTTTAAGTTGATTTTTGAATTGAATAAAATATAGAGTGCGGGCAGTACCAGCAAGGTAAGTACGGTTGCGGTAAGCAATCCGCCGATAACGACCGTTGCCAACGGTTTTTGCACTTCGCTTCCCGCACTGGTGGATAGCGCCATCGGCAGGAAACCGAGCGAGGCTACCAATGCTGTCATGATGACGGGGCGCAATCGAATGTCGGTTCCCGTCCGTACCCGTTGGTAAATATCATCCATACCCTCTTTCTGTAAATCTTTGAATTGTCCAATCAGCACAATACCATTAAGCACAGCCACCCCGAACAGGGCGATAAAACCCACGCCCGCCGATATACTGAACGGCATGTCCCGCAACCACAGGGCGAAAATTCCGCCGATGGCCGAAAGAGGAATGGCGGTAAAAATAAGCAGGGCTAATTTCAGGTTACGGAACGTAAAGAACAACAGCACAAAAATGAGCAACAACGCAGCAGGAACAGCAATCATCAGGCGGTCTTTGGCTTCTTTGAGGTTTTGGAACTGTCCGCCGTAGGTATAATAGTAACCTGAGGGAAGTTGCAGTTTATTATCCAGTAGCTGTTGAATTTCTTCCACCGTGCTTTCCACGTCGCGCCCGCGAACGTTGAATCCGACATATATCCTGCGTTGCCCGTCCTCGTGGCTGATTTGTGCGGGGGCGGTTTTGTAGGATATTTCGGCTACTTGGTTAAGCGGAATACGATTCCCCGACGGCAGCGTTACAAACAGGTTTTCGAGGTTGGTCAAGTCGTTTCGTAAATCGTTTTTCAAGCGGACAACCATATCGAAACGCTTGTCGCCTTCAAATACCACGCCTGCCACATTTCCTGCGAAAGCAGTTCGCAACACGGTATTCACATCGCTGATGGTCAATCCGTAGGCGGCGATTTGGTCGCGATTGTAAACCACCTGTATTTGCGGTAATCCCGTTACCTTTTCCACAAACGGCTCATTTACGCCTTCCACATTTTTAATAGATTTGGCTACTTTTCCCGCTTGTGCGGTAAGCACTTCCAAATCTTCGCCGTAAATTTTGATGGCCACATCCTGACGGATACCTGTTATTAATTCATTGAAACGCATTTGCATCGGTTGCGTTATTTCCACATTTATACCCGGAATCGCTTCCAATGCTTCTTCCATTGCTTCCATCATTTCTTCACGGCTACCGGCTGTTTTCCACTCTGCTTTCGGTATCATGGACAGCATCATGTCGCCCCGCTCGATGGGCATCGGGTCGGTAGGGATTTCCGCGCTACCGATACGGGTTACGGCTTGTTTTATTTCGGGGAATTTGTCTTTCAGTATTTTTTCGGCCATACCGAAGGTTTCGATTACCTGTGTGAGCGATGTCCCTTGTACCATCCTGATTTCGACGGTCAGGTCGCCTTCTTCCAAGGTCGGGATAAATTCGCCACCCAAACGGTTGAATACGCCAAGGCTTACGATAAACAGGACGACCATAGCCAGTACGACCGATTTTTTCCACCGCAGGGTAAAGTCCAATACGGGACGATACCCGCGTTTAAGGGCGTTGATGATGCGGTCGGAAAAGTTTTCTTTATGGAAGGTTTTCTTGCTTAAAAACAGTGCGCTCATCATCGGCACGTAGGTCAGTGACAGGATAAATGCACCGAGTATGGCAAACGATACGGTTTGCGCCATCGGTTTGAACATCTTTCCTTCAATACCCACCAACGATAGGATGGGAAGGTAAACGATAAGGATGATGATTTCGCCGAATGCCGCACTGTTCCTGATTTTAGAGGTAGCGGTGTACACTTCTTTGTTCATTTCGGCTTGGGTAAGCAGGGGCTTGTCTTTGAACAACAGGCTGTTTCCCGTAATGCGGTGTACAATGGCTTCGACAATGATAACAGCCCCGTCCACAATCAACCCGAAGTCGATAGCCCCCAAACTCATCAGGTTGCCGCTTACGCCGAACAGGTTCATCATGCTCACGGCAAAGAGCATGGAAAGCGGAATGACCGAAGCGACGACTAAGCCTGCCCTAAGATTCCCCAACAGCAATACAAGTACGAAAACGACAATCAGTCCGCCTTCAAGCAGGTTTCTCTCTACCGTTCCCATCGCTCGGCCTACCAGTTCGGTGCGGTCTATAAAGGGTTCGATGACTACGCCTTCGGGAAGGCTTTTTTGTATTTGCACCATCCGTTCTTTAACGTTGGCTATCACTTGCGAGAAATTTTCGCCTTTCAGCATCAACGTGATGCCTGCCACCACTTCGCCTTCGCCGTTGCGGGTTACGGCTCCGTAGCGTGTTGCTGCCCCGAATCGCACTTCGGCTACATCTCTAATCAGGATGGGTGTACCGTTGGTATTCTTGATAACAATCCGTTCGATGTCGGATAAGGTTTTTACCAAACCGATGCCACGGATAAAGTTGTAGTTACTGCCTTGTTCTATATAACTTCCGCCTGTATTTTCATTGTTTTTTTCCAGCGCTTCGTAAATTTCAGCGATACTTACGTTCATCGAAGCCAGTTTGTCGTTGTCTAATGCTATTTCGTACTGCTTCACATAGCCACCCCAACCGCTTACTTCGGCCAAACCCTCGGTTCCCGCCAGTTGGCGTTTTACAATCCAGTCCTGTATGGTTCGCAGGTCGGTACTGGTGTACTTGTCTTCGTATCCCTTTTTCGTGTGGATAACGTAGTGGTATATTTCGCCCAAGCCCGTGGAAATGGGGGCTAAGGTCGGTTCGCCCAAGCCTTTGGGGATTTGTGATTCCGCTTCTTTGAGTTGTTGGCTTATTTGTTGCCGCGCCCAGTAGATGTCGGCATTGTCTTTGAACACGATGGTTATAACGGAAATACCGCTGCGGCTGATGCTTCTTTTTTCAATCACATCGGGTATATTGGCCATAGCCAGTTCAATGGGCGTGGTAATGAACTGCTCCACCTCTTGTGCGCCCAACGTAGGGGCTTGCGTGATGATTTGCACCTGATTGTTGGTAATGTCGGGGGTGGCATCCACGGGCAGCCGTACCACGGAAATGGTTCCCCAAATAACCAGTGCCAATGTCAGGACACCGATTACGAGTTTATTCTCTATTGAGAATTTAATGATTTTATCGAACATTTTATCATTCGGTTTAATTATTAACAACTTTTGTGAATACAAAAACGACTTCGCCGAACAGCAAAATTGTGTTCAACGCAAGCGTGTACCTTTAAGAAGGGGTATAATTAACCGATTTTTGGCGGCTGCCAAATGTTTCCGTAGAAAGCGGAAATAAATTGCCGGGTGTGTGAAATTGGTGTTGAGGGCTTGATATTCAATGCAGGTTTCGCCATGTGAAAAGCAGGGGATATGGTAAAGCCCGAACAGGTATTGCACAAGTGAAACGGGGAACAACCTGCGGTGCAACCGTCATCATGACCGCTTTGTGTATTTCCGTCCATATTCGCCGTTACCACATATTTTTCGCACAAACAACCGATTTCGCCAAAGGCGTTAACCGAAAGCGAAAAAATGAATATTGCGAATATGGTTGCGAATATTTTCATGCGACAAAGGTAGTTATTATGTTTTGCAACTAAGTTGCAAATTTAGTACATTTTTCACAATACCCTTTTACAACGAGGTTTACGCTTACCGTCAGTAACCTTTTGGGAATGTCCAATACAGGGATGGGAACTTCATCCAAACAAAAGGTTTGATGGCAATGCAGGCAGTAAAAATGAACATGTAAATCATTCATGTTGCATTTGCATTGGCTGTTGCAAACCGAGTATTTCACGGCTCCCGAACCATCGTCGATACTGTGGATGAGTTGTTTCTCGTGAAAAAGAGTGATGGTACGAAAGATGGTGGATTTATCAACGGTTGCCAGTGCCGCTTCCAAATCGGCTAAGCTGAATGCACGCGAAAAATCAAGCATATTCTTTAGTATGAGGATACGCATAGCAGTCGGTTTTATGTCCCTTGCTTGTAACAATATTTCTACATTTTCAGACATTCAGCCAAAATTTTTCCACTACAAAATTACGAATTTTCTTCAAAATCCTAAATTTTAGCTTATGGTTTTATTTTTATTCTTTGATAATCAACTTTAAGAATGCCAGAATCATATACCTTGCTTTGAGTCAATCTCCAACGTGATTCTTTGTGTTGATCGCGAAATAAAGATATGCCTTCGCCTAAAATGATGGGGATGTAGCAAATCTGCATTTCATCAATCAAATTTTCGACAAGCAGCATCGAAATCAATTCGCCACCCCCAAATAGCCAAATGTCCTTTCCCTGTTCATTACGCAGATCGACAATACGTTCAATCACATTTTCTGTAATGAATTTAAGGTTTTCTTTCTCTCCCCAATTATGGCGGGAAACCACATAAACCGCTTTGTTGGCATACGCACCCATAGCGTCCATATTCGATAACTCCCGCCAAGAGCGACCGCCCATGATAATCGTATCAATCGAATCCATAAATTCTTTGTAACCATAATTCATTTCTTCGGTAATAGGGAATTCCGAAAGCCACTCAATACCGCCGTCTGGTTCGGCGATTCGCCCGTCAATAGACGCAGCAATGTAAAGGATAATCTTTTTCATGTTTTACGTGTCACAAACTTTTTGTTTAACTCGCTAATAACACGCAAAAAAAGCGTGGTACTTACGACCGTCCCGTCGCGAGGTACTGGAATACCCAAGAGGAAACAGAAGCAAGCCCACGCCATACCATTGGTATAAGCATGAACATTGCCGTATTCCTCTTGTCATGTAAATTTCCAGTTTTCGCGACAGGGTTCAGCGAACGTTATGTTATATCTAAACGGAATTAATCCGTCAAAATTCTAAATACTGATGCAAAGATAGTGATTCCTTAAGAATAGCAGAAATTTCAAAACCACATATTTATATACGTGTTGCGTTCGTTGTGTTTAATAAAAAAATGAGATTACAGGGATAAGAGTGATAAAGAAGATAAATATTGGCAATGTGGGGATTATTTCGTACCTTTGTGTTACAAAGTCGCTCTTAATGTATTGTTGAAAACGAAGCTAATCAGCGAATAATGATAGCTGGTTTCTAAATCGTTACCTATCTGCAAATTCGACTTTGCAATGCACTGAAATACACATGATTGAAGGATTTTATATGTCTTGCTGTATGGAAGCTCAGATGCTTGTCAATACCTGCAGCCTCTGCCCATTTTCGGAGTGCTCTGCCGATGACAGTTCCTGTGGTTGGTATATCAAAGAAGGGAACATTGAATCCTTTTGGATCTGGTAGCCAACGCTTCGCCTCTTCAGAGAGTGGAATGATGACAGGCTTTTCAGTCTTCTTCATTTCCATATCAATGTATTCGCCCTTGCCATCAGGAGTCTTGAAGATGTGCATCGGAGAGATGCGATACATATCACTGAGTCTGAGACCTGTGAAGCAGGCAAAGATGAATGCCTGTTTGATCTCTGGTCGGTAACTGTCAGTAGCCATGAGTGTGCGTAGTTCCTCGATGGTCAGGTATTCTTTCGTGCCATCTTTAGGCTGAATACGCTCACGAGGTTCAAGTTCCCTGACTGGATTGTTACGGATAATGCCCTGACGGACAGCATTGTTCATGCAGGTTGAGAACATACCGAGGTATCTGCTTGACGTGTTCTGACTGATAGGTCTTGGCTCTCCATGGATGATGTGTGAGTTAGGAAAGTTACGCAAGAACTTGACATAGCCACGACAGAAATCAGCATCCACCTCTTCAAGAGTGATGAAAGTCTTCTTGTTCTCATCAAGATACTTCTCTACAGTGTGGAGCATTTCAACACGGCAGTGAAGCGAAGACTTCTTGGTGGTAACACCGCCTTCACAGTACTTCTTGATCCATGCAGTAAGGAGCATTGCACCTTGCTTGACAGAATCCCAGTCTTGGATGCCATGACCTTGGATAGCCTTGATGCGCTCTGCTACAGCCATGGTTTCCTTGTTCTGCTCTTTGTTGATAGGATTGGTCTCAGGGATGAGATAGAGTTTGAGGTATTCATACTTTCTCACTCCCTTCCAGTAGATGTCAAGATAGATGCTCTTGTTTCCATCTGCCAGAGACTTCAACCGAATCTTTATCGGTTCCTTCAACTTGACTTGTTTCTTAGGTCTTGCCATAACGAATGATTTTATTTGTTATTATTGTATTCTGCTCCTTGAATAAGAGTTGATCACCTTTGCAGAGAACCTGCGAGAGTTTTATATTTCGGATGCTGATATATGGTTTCAGTTCCGTAATTTAGCCTCAGAAAGCCAATGCGAATATAGGAAAAACAATCGATATACGAGAAACAAAATAGAAACAAGAAACAATGTTTTATATCTTTTTAATATCGAGTTCAGCAAAAATCCGAAAAGCAAAATATCTCTGTAAAGCATTGATCCATAGCGTGTTAACTTTCATTTGTTTTCTTCTCCTTTCTTGACAATTCTGTAGGACTAAGATGTTCTTGACATCATGTCTCTCTATGATTGAGCTATATGCACAGGGTTTACAATTCTATGGATATGAAAAGCGAATTGATGAAAGAGCTTCTTATCAAGTCTTTGAGGACGATAAACTTCCTGATTTTTCCGATGAGATATCTATCGCTTTCGAATATTCCGCTCAAGAACTTACAAGTCCCGGATACATTCTTTTTCTTAAAGACAAAAAAAATACCAAAGCCTATAATCTGACTTATCTATATAATCATTTCACAGGAATCAGTTCATTCATGTTTTCTGAAGATGGAAAAAAAATATATCACACAACAGATTTCAAAGGAAATGATATAAAATGTAAATGGACTCCCATATCTCTGCGTATTCACCCCAAGCTAAATCAGGCTGATATCAGAATAGGTAATGATAGTGTACAGATAAAAGATATAGGATTACAGGATGAATTTTTCTCTCCGCAGCTTTATTTTGGAATGTGCGACTACATTCTGGAAATAGCCTCTTTCTCCATTCGTAACCTCTCCGTCTCTAATGGAAAAAAGACCTGGCGTATGCCGTTGAATGAAAGCCATAGTGAAGAAGTACACGATGCAGAGGGAAACATTATCGGACACGTAAAAAATCCTGTTTGGCTGATTAACCAATCATACTATTGGGAACCATGCTTTAACTATTCTTCGGCTTCTCCTGCCGGATTCGTCTTTGACAAAAGACACCAAAAGATGTTCATTTACAATGAAGACTCATTAATTACGTATAATTGGTACACGAAAGAATCAACAGCCAAACCTTACTTTAATAGCCCGACTATCAATCTACGCTTAGGAATGAACTTTTTAGATGAGGAGACAAGTAATGTATATGCATATGAACTGACAGAAGGTAAAATGATATCTCGCTTATCAACGCTCACTACAGAATGGGAAGAAATTAAAAATGATGCCTCTGCCCCTTATTTATATGCCCATCATCATTGTGGATTCTATCATCCGGCTAAAAAGAAACTATTGATCTTTGGCGGTTATGGTAACCGAAGTTATAGTGATATGTTTCTTTCTTACGATATTGGCTTGAACCGTTGGGATACAATACACTTTTCCGGAGACAGAATCCTTCCCCGTTTTTTTGCAGGCATGGCAGTTTCTCCTGATTATAAACGCATATATGTCTATGGAGGTAAAGGGAATGAGTCGGGTGATCAAAACATCGGACTCGAATATTTCTATGATTTGTATCAGATAGATATGGAAAAACATACTATCCGCAAACTTTGGAATCATCCCCCTCCCAAAATGAACAGAATCGTTGCACGTAATATGATACTATCTAAAGATGAAAAGTCTATTTATTTTCTAGGTTATCCGGAATACATACCTCATTCATATCTGCAACTATACCGAATGGAGATAGCAAACGGAACTTATGAAGCATTAGGAGATAGTATACCAATGATCTCGGAAGAAATAGCGACCAATGCTAATCTTTATTATGATGATGAACTAGGGAAGTTCTATTGCTCTATACAAGAATTTGAAAAATTCGGAGAAACAACCACTCGAATTTATTCTTTAGTAGCACCGCCAGTTTCACTAGAAGCAGTGAGATACTATGACTTAAGAAAAACAAAAGATATATTCTGGCTGAAATATAGTATTGTCATGATTGTCATTACTATATTTGGATTATTCTCTTTCTATTTTATTTCGCGAAAAAGAAAAAGATCAGCAACATGTACAACTATCATAGAATCATTTCCAACAGAGAATAAATTAAACGTTCCCAAAGATACACAGATTGCTGATTCTCCCAATGAGGCAACTTTGGAGATCATGGAAGTTCATTTCAGAAATCGAAATGCTATTTATCTTTGGGGAACATTTGCCGTATTAGACCGTAATGGAAAAGATATCACCTATTTATTCAGTCCCAAATTACGCATCATTTTTCTGTATATCTTACTGAATAGTGTATCAGGAGATGGGGTATTATCATCAGATATGAACGAACTTTTCTGGCCCGAAAAAACAGATGATAAAGTGAAGAACCTAAAAGGAGTGACCATCAACCACATCAGAAAATTATTGCAAGAAATAGACGGAATAGAACTTGTTTATGAAAAAGGACGCTTCCATCTGGAATTTCAAGATGATTTCTATTGTGACTATGTACGATTTTCCCATCTACTGAAAAACGAAAAAGTGATTACCCTAAATAAAGAAGTTATAGACAAATTACTGAAAATATTAGTAAGAGGTAAATTCTTAAATGGTATTGACCATGAATTATTCGATTATTACAAACACAAAATAGAAGAACATATTCTAACTATAATTCCTTCCGAAATAGATAAAGCATATAAGGCCGCACATTTTACTTTGGTGATACGTCTATGTAATGTATGGACTTCGGTCGATCCTTTATCAGAACAGGCACTGTATTATGCGGTTGGCTCTTATCAGAAATTAAACCATCCAACAGAAGCATTGAAACGATATAATTCATTTATAACTACTTATAAGAAAGCAATGAATGAAGAATACACTGTGAAATATGAAAATATTTCTTCTCCTACTCTAAAAACATAATTCACACAAAATACTATTATACAACAGATTATCTACAGATTAATAAGATAAAAAAGGGTTAATAAAGTCATTAACCCTTTTTTAATCCATCTCTTAATACAACATCCATACTTTTGTTCTCATCCTTACGCCGAGGATGTATTAATCTTATGTTAATTTTATAATGAAGTATTATGAGAAAGCGAAAATTTGTAGTGAAAGCTCTTCAAACTTCGGGATTATTCCTTTGTCTCTCCGGCAGTATTTGCCAACCTTGTATGGCCGTACAGGGACAAACCGACAAATCCAAGAGTATAACAAGTGTAGAGCAAACAAAAATTAAAGTTTCAGGTAAGGTAATAGATGCAAATGGGGAGCCTTTACCCGGTGCATCCATTCAAGTCGCCAAAAGTCCAAGAGGAGTGACAACCGACATGGACGGAACATTTTCTATTGACGTTAATAAAGGCGAGAAATTAGAAATCTCTTTCGTTGGTATGCAACCACAGACTATTATCGCAGAATCTACCAAAGAAATAGTCATTACCTTAAAAGAGAATGCAGACGAATTGGATGAAGTACAAGTAGTAGCTTTTGCCAAACAGAAAAAATCAAGCGTTGTCAGTTCTATCAGTACTATTAAACCTGCAGAATTAAAAGTCCCTTCAAGTAACTTGACTACTGCCTTAGCCGGCCGTATGGCAGGAATTATTTCTTATCAACGTAGTGGAGAACCCGGACAAGATAACGCACAGTTTTTCGTACGCGGTATCACCTCCTTCGGTGCAGAATCCAAAAAAGATCCATTGATTTTAATAGATAATGTAGAGATGTCCAGCACAGATCTCGCACGTCTGCAACCGGATGATATTGCCAGTTTTTCTATTATGAAGGATGCAACAGGCTCCGCATTGTATGGTTCGCGTGGTGCCAATGGAGTCATTCTGGTAACCACTAAAGAAGGAAAAGAAGGAAAAGTAAATGTCTCGGCCCGTTTTGAAACATCTATGTCTGCACCTACCAGAAATGTAGAATTAGCAGATCCTATCACTTATATGAAACTGCACAATGAAGCGGTCAGAACACGTAATCCATTGGGACTGGTTCCATATAGTGAATCTAAAATAGCCAATACCATAGCAGGCAAAAATCCAATGGTTTATCCGGCTAACGACTGGCGTGAACTACTTTTTAAAGACTTTACACTGAATGAACGTTTCAACTTTAGCGTAAGTGGTGGTGGCAAAGTAGCACGTTACTATATCTCGGCAACAGTCAATCAAGATAATGGAGTCTTGAAAGTCGATGGAAAGAATAATTTCAATAACAACATCAATTTGATGAATTATAATTTACGTTCCAACGTCAATATTAATCTAACTCCTACCACAGAAGTCGCACTACGTTTCCTTGGAAATTTTGACGACTACACCGGACCAATAGACGGTGGCAGCGAATTGTATAAAAAGGTGATGTGGGCCAATCCTGTACTTTTCCCAGCAGTATTCCAACCGGATGAAAAGAATATAAAAACCAAAAATATATTGTTCGGAAATGCAGAAAACGGAAATTATCTCAATCCTTATGCAGAAATGGTAAAAGGATATAAAGATTATTCCAGTTCCAATATTATGGCACAAGTAGAACTGAAGCAGAAACTGGATTTTCTGCTGGAAGGACTTACAATGCGTGCTATGGTCAATACTACCCGCTATACATATTTCGATATATCACGAAGCTATTCTCCTTATTATTATGCAATAGGTGTTTATGACAAATATAATGATGCATACACACTTGAATCTCTGAATGAAGGTTCAGAAGCATTAGGCTATAGCGAAGGGCAAAAAAACGTAAATGCTGCAATGTATATGGAAGCAGCTATAGACTACTCACACACTTTTGCAAAAAAGCATGACGTAACCGGACTATTTGTTTATACAATGCGTAACTACTTGGAAGGAAATGCAGGAGATTTACAATCATCACTCCCATTTCGCAATATGGGACTAGCAGGACGTCTTACCTATGCGTATGACAATAGATATTTGTTCGAAGCTAATTTTGGATACAACGGCTCCGAACGTTTTGCTAAAAAAAATCGCTGGGGATTCTTCCCGTCAGTCGGTGCAGGTTATCTTATTTCGAATGAGAACTTCTACAAAAACAGTAGCTTAAGTAAAATTCTTCCTAAAGTGAAAATTAAGGCAACCTATGGTTTAGTTGGTAATGACCAGATTGGTAGTGAACAAGATAGGTTCTTTTATTTATCAAATGTAAACATTAGTGTCCACTAAAATAAATTAAGAGTTAATTGACCATCTTCAGTATCACA
>ERZ791875.239-NODE-239-length-71533-cov-22.818154_pt1 | contig 71533 bp, 58 predicted proteins | sample MGYA00510278_ERZ791875 | MGnify/ENA primary metagenome ERZ791875 (study PRJEB30046, sample SAMN00792078) | human gut metagenome | study: EMG produced TPA metagenomics assembly of the A metagenome-wide association study of gut microbiota in type 2...
CTCGCGACCCTAACCTTGGCAAGGTTATGCTCTACCAACTGAGCTATTTCCGCGATTGCGGATGCAAAGGTAGATATTTTCCTTAAACCTGCAAACATTCCGCAGACTTTTTTCACACAGAAAAGTGTACATTTTCGCCAGGCATACAAGCAGACTTTTGATTATCAACTCATTCGCCCACGATAATCTTCATAAGAAAATTGCTTGAAAACTTCAGCTTTTCCTTCTTTTGTCCACATTGCAATGGCCGGATGGTGAATTCCATTGAACATATTCGTCTTTACAGTGGTGTAATGTATCATGTCCTCAAAGATGATTCTCTCCCCTATCTGCAGCTCATGGTCGAAACTCCACAGTCCCATATAGTCGCCGCTTAGGCAGGAGTTTCCTCCAAGACGATAGACATAAGGACCCGCATCACCCATCTCCGCTCCACGCACTGCAGGCTGATAGGGCATCTCCAGGCAATCCGGCATGTGGCACGTAAAGCTAACGTTGAGAATGGCAGTACGAATGCCGCGGTTTTCCACGATGTCCACTATCTCCGAGCTCAGCACACCGGTCTGCCAAGTGAAAGCGGAACCGGGCTCAAGAATGATTTGAAGATGCGAATAGCGCCCCTTCAAGCCTTGCAACAGACGGACAAGATGCTCTACATCATAATCCTTACGCGTCATCAGATGCCCGCCTCCTAAATTCAACCACTTAATCTGTGAGAACCAGCGGGAGAATTTTCCTTCCAAGTGCTCCAATGTGTGTTCCAGTTCGTAGGAAGAAGACTCGCAATGACAATGACAGTGAAAACCTTCAATACCCGCCGGAAGTTCTTCGGGAAGCTGGTCGGCCATTACACCGAAGCGGGTACCGGGTGCGCAGGGATTATAAAGCTCCGTTTCCACCTCAGAGTATTCGGGATTGATGCGGATACCGCAGGAAATGCCGCTTCCCTCCGCCACCACTACCGGATAAAAGCGGTGGAACTGCGAAAGCGAATTGAAAGTGATATGACTGCTGCACCGCATTATCTCCGGAAAATCGGCCTCGGTATAGGCCGGTGAGTACGTATGCGCCTTACTTCCGAACTCCTCCAATGCCAGACGGGCTTCGTAGACGGAACTTGCCGTAGAGTGGTCTATATACTCCCTGAAAATGGGAAAGGAACGCCACATGGCAAATGATTTGAAAGCGAGGATTATCTCCACACCTGCGCGGTCGGCCACACTTTTTATCAGTGCGAGGTTCTTTCTCAGCAATCCTTCTTCCATAATATAGCAGGGAGAAGGGAAAAGGGAAAAGTCTTTATTTGTCATTCTTCTATCTATATTTACTATTCTAAATTGTCCGTATGTATCGTTCTAACTGTCTTTTTTTAAGATACCACGGTCCTACACTTATGCCATCATCCTCTTACAAATATCCCGTTTCTGTGTGAGACAAAAGATGCGACTATCCTATGACAGCACTTTAAAACGCGCGAAGCGCAGCAAAAGTTGTTTGTCTCCCGCATTCTTGAAGCGGATGGTGGCTTTCGCATTGTCTCCTTCGCCCTCCACTTTCAAAACTTCACCCAGGCCGAAACGTTCGTGCTCTATCAATTGTCCCTGCTGTACACGATTGGCAGACCCGCCGGCAGAAGGCGATGTACTTGCCGTATTTGCAGAAGGCGCCACCCGTTTCAGGTTACGTGGAACAGTCGGCGCAATAATCTGCTGTTTCGGTCGTACAGACACACGCTCTTTTCCTCCATACGGAGCATCTTCCCTATCAGGCGCAAAACCTCTGGCGTTCTCCCTGCGGAAAGCGGCGGCTTCCTCCTCTACCCTGCGGAACATTCCCGCATCCTGAGGCAGACGCAGGAAACGTATATCTATATCCTTCAGGAAACGGCTGGGACTGCCAAACTCCATCTTGCCATATCGGAAACGCGTCTTTGCATACGATAGGAAACAGTGTTCTTCAGCACGTGTGATGGCTACATAGAACAGCCGCCGTTCTTCCTCCAATGCCCGGGGAGAGTCACCCACCATGCCGCTGGGAAAAAGATTCTCCTCCATCCCCACTACAAACACATTCTTGAACTCCAATCCCTTGGCCGAATGTACAGTCATCAGGGTTATCTTCTCATCGTCCCCATCCTTATCCGAATCCTGGTCGGTAAGAAGGGAAACTTCCGAAAGGAAGTCACCCAACAACACGTTCGGGTTTCCTTCCTCCTGCCGTTGGACACAAAAATCACTCATACCGTTCACCAGCTCCTCTATATTCTCCTTACGGCTCAGATTCTCGGGAGAGTTGTCCTGACACACATCATTGATGATGCCCGATTGGCGAATAATGTCGGCACCGATCTCGTAGGCATTCTTCTCCGCAGCATCTGTGATAAAGGCGGATATAAGTTCGCGGAATGCCTGCAACTTTCCCACCGTACCTTTATTGAAGTTCAAGCCATACGCCAACGGCTCACAAAGCACGGTCCACAAACTTACATTGTGCCCGGTGGCGGCAGCAATGATTTTTCCCACTGTCGTATCTCCGATACCCCGTGCAGGATAATTGATAATACGTTTGAAAGCCTCTTCATCATTGGGATTCACTATCAGACGGAAGTAAGCAATAACATCTTTGATTTCCTTGCGTTGATAGAACGACAAGCCTCCGTAAATACGGTAAGGCATACTGCGTTTGCGCATGGCTTCCTCAAAGATACGGCTCTGCGCATTGGTACGGTAGAGTATCGCAAAATCAGAGTAGGCATAGCGCTTTTCACGCCGCAGTTCAGCTATCTTATTCACCACAATATCCCCTTCTTCCACATCACTGTATGCCTGGTACACACCAATGGCCTCTCCCTTCTCCTTTTCCGAGAACACTTCCTTGCGTATCTGCCACTGGTTCTTTTCTATCAGGCTGTTGGCCGCGCGGACAATGGTCTGGGTGGAACGGTAATTCTGCTCCAGCTTGAAGACCTTCGTATCGGGATATACTTTCGTAAAGTAGAGAATATTGTCAATATCGGCACCACGGAAGGAGTAGATACTCTGTGCATCATCCCCCACCACACAGACATGCTGATGGTTCTTGGCAAGTTGCAGCACGATGCTGTGCTGTGCAAAATTGGTATCCTGATACTCATCCACCAGAATGTAACGGAACTGCTCCTGATAACGCGCCAACACCTCGGGGTGGTCCCGGAACAGCAGGAATGTGTAGAACAGCAAATCGTCGAAGTCCATCGCATCTGCCTGCCGGCAACGCTCCCAATATCTCTGGTAGATGTCGCGAAGCGCCGGAACCTTGGCTGCACGGTCTCCTTCGTAAGCCTCCTTGTTGTTGGCATAGCCTGCCGGAGAAACCAGATGATTCTTGGCATTCGAGATACGCGCCTGCACCATCCCCGGCTTGTACACTTTCTCATCCAGCCCCATTTCCTTGATAATGGAACGTATCAAGCTTTTACTGTCTGCCGTATCGTAAATGGTAAACTGCGAAGTGAAGCCGATATGCCCGGCCTCGACATGCAGAATGCGCAGGAACATGGAGTGAAAGGTTCCCATCCACAGATGGCGCGCCCTCTCCGGCCCTACCTGACGGGCTATACGCTCCTTCATTTCGCGCGCCGCCTTGTTGGTAAAGGTCAATGCCAGAATGTTCCAAGGCTGGTAGCCATTCTCCAGCAGATAAGCAATCTTGTAGGTCAGCACGCGCGTCTTTCCCGAACCGGCACCGGCTATCACCAGTGACGGACCGTCATTGTATAACACCGCGTTCCGTTGTCCTTCGTTCAGTTCCTCTATATAATCGGGCATATCCGTATAATCTTAAAATGATGATATTTTTTCTTCCTTTGTTTTTACGGAGGCAAAGATAAAAAAAGCTTCGGAGACGTACGAACATTTCTATAGGTTATAGTGTTTATATAGTAAAGTTCCAAAATTAAATAATTGAAACTTATGAATACAATATTAACGATTTTAATGATAACAGTTATGACTTACGAAATGCCAAAACTTCCCTACACCAACAATGCACTGGAACCTGTAATCAGTCAGCAAACCATAGATTACCACTACGGTAAACATCTGCAAACCTACGTGAACAACCTCAACAACCTCGTTCCGGGAACGGAATTTGAAGGCAAAGACCTGGTAACCATTGTTGCCACAGCACCGGACGGTGCCATCTTCAACAATGCAGGACAAGTGTTGAACCACACATTATACTTCTTACAGTTTGCTCCGAAGCCTGCCCACAGCGAGCCTACCGGCAAGCTGGCAGAAGCCATCAAACGCGACTTCGGCAGCTTTGAGAATTTCAAGAAGGAATTCAACGCGGCAGCTGTCGGCTTGTTCGGCTCCGGATGGGCTTGGTTGTCTGCCGACAAGAACGGCAAACTCCACATCACCAAAGAAGCCAACGGTAGCAATCCGGTACGCGCCGGTCTTGTTCCGCTACTCGGATTCGACGTGTGGGAACATGCCTACTATCTTGATTACCAGAACCGCCGTGCCGACCATGTGAACGAACTGTGGAGCATCATCGACTGGGATGTAGTAGGTAAAAGACTGAAATAAGCAACAAGGTCCCACTAAACATGTTAATGACGCATTCTTGAGCAACTAAGGTTCAAGAATGCGTTTTCTTGTTTAAAATAGCCATCTAACATATTTTAAAGAAATTCTTTGGCTTCTACCATAAGTATTCATTAACTTTGCTAAACTTAAAAGTTAAACAAAAGAAATGAAACTCATCGTAGTAACAGCACCCACATTTTTTGTGGAAGAAGACAAGATTATCACGGCACTATTCGAAGAGGGGCTGGATATTCTACATCTGAGGAAGCCGGAAACTCCCGCCATGTATTCAGAACGGCTTTTAACGCTGATACCCGAAAAATACCATAAGCGCATCATTACCCATGAGCACTTCTACCTGCAGGAAGAGTTCAGCCTGATGGGGATTCATCTAAACACCCGCAATCCCAAAGAGCCCCACGACTATTCGGGCCACATCAGTTGCACCTGCCATTCACTGGACGAAGTGCAGAACAAGAAGCATTTCTATGACTATCTGTTCCTAAGCCCGATATATAATTGCATCACAAAGTCCGGAGTCACGTCCGGCTTCACAGCCGAAGAGTTGCGGCAAGCAGGAAAAAGTAAGGTCATAGACAGTAGAGTCATGGCTTTGGGAGGCATTACTCCCGACAACATACTGGAGATTAAGGATTACGGATTCGGTGGTGCCGTTGTAATGGGTGATTTATGGAATAAATTCAATGCCTGCACCGACCGCGATTATCTGGAAGTAATCTGCCACTTCAAGAAGTTAAAAAAAATGGCTGATTGAGCCTTGCCTTGGACTGGCAAATCAAAATTTACCGTACTCTTTGTATTCAATACCGGCAGGCAACGTGAAATAGAAGGTGGAGCCTTCCCCTTTCTTAGACTCCACACCGATACCTCCCCCATAGTGCTCCACAATAGATTTGGTGATGGAAAGCCCCAACCCCGTACCTTTGATATTGTAGTTCATCTTCACAAACCGTTCAAAGATGGCATGTCTTCCCACTTCATCGATACCACAGCCTGTATCTGCCACATAAAAATAGAAGTTATGGTTGCTCAATCTCCTGCAACCGATTTTCACACTGCCCATTTCCGTAAACTTCAAGGCATTCCTCACCAAGTTACCTATGACTTGGGCAAAACGCACACGGTCTACCACCAAACGGCATTGAGGCAACCGTTCTACAAACTCCACCTGAATGCCCGTGGGATGCGAGCGCATATTCTCCGTCGTGCAGACTTCATCAATCAGCGCGTTTACATCCACTTCTCCATCGTTATATTCCAGGGTATTTGCCTCAATCTTCGAATAGTCCAGCAAGTCATTGACCAGTTGCAGCAGCGAGTCCTTGTTATCATTAATCTCTTTCAGGAAAGCCATACGGGTTTCTCTGTCCAGATTATCCATTTCGGCAAGCATGGTTGTAAAGCCTACAATAGCATTCAAAGGAGTACGTATTTCGTGAGTCATATTAGCTATGAAAGCATTCTTCAGCTGATGGGATTCTTCGGCAACCTCATTGATGCGCTGCAACGTCTTCAACCTTTTGCTCTTGCTGATGGAAATGATTATCATGATGACCAAGAGCAGAATGACAATCATTCCAAAACTGTATATTAGTGCTTCATTCTTCTGATAGAGGTCGCTGGTCCAGACATCATATGCTGCCGTAATTGTTAATATCATCGTTTATTGCTTGCTTATTGGAAACTATAAAATTATAGGAAGCAAATATACTAAAGAAAACACAAATAAATTAATAGAAACTACAGTTTTTTCCAACAAAATGGGCCGCATGCCATTACCAAGTAAAGCATGCAGCCCATAAATGTCATTATTCAGTATTATTGATATCAGCCTTCAATGGCAGCCTGAGCGGCAGCCAGACGTGCAATAGGCACACGGAACGGAGAACAGCTGACATAATTCAAGCCAACTTTGTGGCAGAACTTCACAGAAGAAGGCTCACCGCCATGTTCGCCGCAGATACCGCACTTCAAATCCGGACGGATAGCACGTCCCTTTTCAGTAGCCATGCGCACCAACTGTCCTACACCATTCTGGTCGAGTACCTGGAACGGGTCTACTTTCAGAATCTTCTTCTCCAGATAAATCGGGAGGAAGGAAGCGATATCGTCGCGTGAATAACCAAATGTCATCTGAGTCAAGTCGTTCGTACCGAATGAGAAGAACTCGGCAGAGGAAGCAATGCGGTCGGCAGTCAAGGCGGCACGCGGAATCTCAATCATTGTACCTACCTTGAAGTCGATGCTGTCACCCACTTCTTCAAACAACTGGGCAGCCTCAGCACGAATCACTTCTTCCTGCTGCTTGAACTCATACAAGATACCGGTCAGAGGCACCATGATTTCAGGATGGGTTTCAACGCCTTCCTTCTTCAATTCCAAAGCAGCGCCCAGGATAGCACGCGTCTGCATCTGCGTAATTTCAGGATATGTATTTCCCAAACGGCAACCACGATGACCCAACATCGGATTATGCTCACAAAGTGCCTCAACACGTTGCTGGATATACTGGAGGCTTACGCCCATCGTATCTGCCATTTCCTGCTGTCCCTTCAGGTCATGGGGAACAAACTCATGCAAAGGAGGGTCGAGCAGACGTACAGTCACCGGACAACCGGCCATTGCTTTGAAGATACCCTTGAAGTCAGCTTGCTGGTAAGGAAGAATCTTAGCCAGAGCCTTGCGACGTCCTTCGGCGTTTTCTGCCAGAATCATCTCGCGCATGGCTTTAATCTTCTCGCCTTCAAAGAACATGTGTTCCGTACGGCAAAGACCGATACCCACCGCACCAAAATTACGTGCTACTGCGGCATCATGAGGAGTATCCGCATTGGTACGAACTTGTAGTCTCGTATATTTATCAGCCAAATCCATCAGTTCCGCAAAGTCACCGGACAGCTCAGCCGCTTTTGTCTCCACCTTGTCTTTATATACTTCACCGGTGCTTCCGTTCAAGGAGATATAGTCACCTTCTTTCAACAGTACACCATCCACTTCCACTGTACGCGCCTTGTAGTCGATGTTCAAGGCACCTGCACCGGACACACAGCACTTACCCATACCACGGGCAACCACTGCCGCATGCGAAGTCATACCACCGCGGGCAGTCAGGATACCTTCGGCAACTGCCATACCTGCCAAATCTTCCGGAGAAGTCTCGATACGTACCATCACCACACGCTTGCCGGCAGCATGCCATTCGGCAGCATCATCGGCAAAGAATACGATTTGTCCCGTAGCGGCACCCGGAGAAGCGGGAAGACCACGGGTCAATACCTTGGCTTGCTTCAGCGCTGTCTTGTCAAATACCGGGTGGAGCAGTTCGTCCAACTTATTGGGCTCACAACGCATCAATGCAGTCTTTTCGTCAATCATACCTTGATGGAGCAAGTCCATGGCAATCTTCACCATAGCGGCTCCGGTACGCTTACCGTTACGGGTCTGGAGGAACCAGAGTTTACCCTCTTGTACTGTAAACTCCATATCCTGCATATCACGGTAGTGATTTTCGAGTTTTGTCTGCAAAGCATCCAGTTCCTTATAGATTTCCGGCATAGCCTCCTCCATGGAAGGATATTTGCTGACACGTTCTTCTTCGCTTACACCGGCTAATTCAGCCCAACGTTGAGAACCGATTTTTGTAATCTGTTGCGGAGTACGGATACCGGCAACCACGTCTTCACCTTGTGCATTAATCAAATACTCGCCATTGAAAAGGTCCTCACCGGTAGCAGCATCGCGGCTGAAGCAAACACCCGTAGCAGAGCTCTCGCCCATATTACCGAATACCATAGCCTGAACGCTTACGGCAGTACCCCATTCGTCAGGAATTCCCTCCATCTTACGATACAAAATAGCACGTTCGTTCATCCAGGAGTTGAATACGGCACAAACGGCACCCCACAACTGCTCGTAGGCACAAGTCGGGAAGTCTTTTCCGGTTTGTTCTTTCACCGCAGCCTTGAACTTCTTCACGAGTTCCTTAAGGTCTTCCACCTCAAGCTCGTTATCCAGCTTTACGCCTTTAGCATGTTTCACCTCTTCTATAATAGCCTCGAACGGGTCTACATCTTCCTTGTTCACCGGTTTCATGCCCAGCACCACGTCGCCATACATCTGCACGAAACGACGGTAAGAGTCCCATGCAAAGCGTGCATTGCCCGTCTTGCGCGTCAGGCCTTCCACCACTTCGTCATTCAAGCCAAGATTCAGGATAGTGTCCATCATGCCCGGCATGGAAGCGCGCGCACCCGAACGTACGGAAACCAGCAACGGATTCTCCACATCACCGAATTTGGAACGCATCAGTGTTTCCACATGGGCAATGGCTTGTTCAACTTCATTCTTCAACAGAGCAACGACTTTATCCTGCCCCATTTCATAATATTCCGTACAAACTTCTGTCGTTATTGTAAAGCCCGGAGGAACCGGAACCCCTATAAGGTTCATTTCTGCAAGGTTAGCACCTTTCCCACCCAAAAGGTTTCTCATATCGGCCTTTCCTTCTGCCTGGCCGTTACCAAAGGTATAAACTCTTTTTTTGTCCATAATATAAATTTAAAGTTTTTGATAGTGATTTCTCTTTTCTGCTCGCAAATCTAAGTATATTTCGCAGACTAGAAAACTTTTTCAGAAAAAACTTTATGCTAAAATGCAATTTCGACATTGCAATCTTTAATATTTCATTTCATAGAGAGAAATCCCGAAAAAATGTCTATTTTTGCCGAAGAATTTATTAGATTGGTGTAAAAGTGGCAAGAAAGAGAAAAGAACTTCCCCTACTGGAGAAGGTGACAATTACGGATGTGGCTGCCGAAGGAAAAGCCATCGCAAAAGTCAATGATTTGGTGATTTTCGTACCATATGTCGTCCCCGGCGATGTAGTTGACCTGCAAATTAAGAGAAAAAAGCATCATTATGCTGAAGCCGAGGCTGTGAAATTCCATGAATATTCGGCAGTACGGGCAGTTCCATTCTGCCAACATTATGGTGTATGCGGCGGTTGTAAATGGCAGGTTCTCCCCTATTCCGAGCAAATCAAGTATAAGCAAAAACAAGTAACGGACAACCTCACCCGCATCGGCAAAATCGAATTGCCGGAAATCTCTCCGATATTAGGTTCAGAAAAAACTCAGTTCTACCGGAATAAACTGGAGTACACTTTTTCCAACAAACGTTGGCTGACGACAGAAGAGGTTCAGCAGAATGTAGTGTACGAACAGATGAATGCCGTAGGCTTCCATATTCCCAATGCTTTCGATAAAGTGCTTGCCATAGAAAAGTGCTGGTTGCAGGACGATATATCCAACCGCATCCGCAATGCGGTACGCGACTATGCCTACCAGCACAACTATTCCTTCATCAACCTGCGTACGCATGAAGGAATGCTACGCAATATGATTGTGCGTACCTCTACCACCGGCGAACTGATGGTAATCCTCATCTGCAAGATAGAGAAAGAGGAGGAAATGGCTCTGTTCAAGCAAATGCTGCAATACATAGCAGATACATTCCCCGAAATCACTTCCCTGCTATACATTATTAATAATAAGTGCAACGATACCATCACCGACCTCGAGGTACACACCTTCAAGGGAAAAGACCACATCTTCGAGGAAATGGAGGGACTGCGCTTCAAGGTAGGTCCCAAATCTTTCTATCAGACCAACTCCGAACAAGCCTACAACCTCTACAAAGTAGCACGCAACTTTGCCGGACTGACCGGTAACGAGCTTGTTTATGACCTTTATACCGGCACGGGTACCATTGCCAATTTCGTATCCAAGCACGCACGCCAGGTAATCGGCATAGAATATGTGCCCGAAGCCATTGAAGACGCCAAGGTCAATGCCGAGATTAACGGAATTAAAAACACATTGTTCTTTGCCGGAGATATGAAAGACATGCTGACACAAGACTTCATCAACCAATACGGCCGTCCCGATGTCATCATCACCGACCCTCCCCGTGCCGGAATGCACCAGGATGTAGTGGATGTCATTCTGTTTGCCGAGCCCAAACGCATCGTATACGTCAGCTGTAATCCGGCTACGCAGGCGCGCGACCTGCAACTGCTCGATGCGAAATATAAAGTGAAGGCCGTTCAACCGGTAGACATGTTCCCGCACACCCACCATGTGGAAAACGTAGTATTATTGGAATTAAAAGATTGAAAGTACAAGTAGTTTTCAATCGTAAATTGTAAATTGTCTAATCGTAAATTAAAACCAGTCGTGGCAAAAGAAAAAATTACAGCAAGAGCCCGCACACAATATACGGACTACATGGTGAAGGAACCGATGGAGCTCATGGAGTTTCTGGCAGCTAAAATGCCGGACGCCAGCCGCACCAAGCTGAAATCATTGCTGAGCAAACGCATTATATATGTGGACAGCGTTATCACTACACAATACAATTTTCCTCTGAAACCGGGTATGAAAGTACAAATCAGCCGTGAGAAGGGACGTAAAGAGTTCAACCATAAACTGATGAAGATTGTATACGAGGATGCCTATATCATCGTGATAGAGAAGATGCAGGGTTTGCTGTCCGTCAACACTGACCGGCAAAAGGAACGTACCGCCTATACCATCTTGAATGAATACGTGCAACGCTCGGGCAAGCAGCACCGTGTACACATCGTGCACCGCCTGGACCGTGACACCTCCGGCTTGATGATGTTTGCCAAAGACGAGAAGACCCAACGTACACTACGCGATAACTGGCATGACATTGTAACAGACCGGCGATACGTAGCCGTAGTGGTCGGCGAGATGGAAAAAGATGCAGGAACCGTGGTTTCTTGGTTGACAGACCGCAAGCTGTATGTATATTCAAGTCCGACAGATGACGGGGGACAAGAATCCATTACGCATTACCGTACCATCAAACGAGCCAATGGATACTCTCTCGTTGAACTGAACCTGGAAACGGGACGAAAAAACCAGATACGTGTACACATGCAGGATTTGGGGCATCCCATTATCGGCGACGGACGCTATGGACTGGAAGACGTAAATCCTATCGGACGCTTGGCCCTGCATGCTTTCAAACTCTGTTTCTATCATCCCGTCACGGGAGAGCTGATGCGGTTTGAAACACCTTATCCGGGAGAGTTCAAGAAATTGGTTTTGAAGAATAAGTAAAAAGCTGACATACAATAAAAAACGGAGCAATTGATTTGCTCCGTTTTTTATTGATAAGCATGTCGTCATTGCCGACGCATACGAAAAGGCTGTCCGTGAATATTATCTTGATATTCCCTCCAGCTATTATACCAAGTACCACTGAAAGAATAAGAATCAGCCATGGCTCCTTCAATGTAAGCCATGCTGCCATCATCATAGAATTCCAATTCCATCAGATTGTAAGCCCCACTAACCCAATTCCATCTGAAAAGCAAATAATTCGGGTCGCCATATGAACCAATAGTACCTTGGTTGCGCGCGTTAAAGGTCATAATCGTCCCCCTACCCCAAGTATATGCCCCGAAATCTATTTCTTCAGATGTATACCATTCACCGGGCAGATTATATTCCGTTTCTTCCTCACTATCACATGATGTCAATCCTAATACAAGGACAAACAACAATAACATTTTTGTGTATTTCAACATATTATTCATAAGCCATACTTTATTTATAATTAGCATCTACCATCATAACAACCACTCCATCCAGTTTACCGGATAAATAATGTTCGCGCACCCATACATTATCAAAGTACTTGATTTCACCGGCACCATAATTCAGAGTCAACCCCTCCATAGACTTATCCATCCATTTCCAAGTAAAAGTACGTGAAGTCGTTTCATAGGGACGGGACTCGCCTCCGCGATAATACTCCCAGATTTCCTGTCCAGAATTATCAGCCTTGGCAAACTTCAGCTGATGACTGCATAACACTTCAACTCCATCTTTGTTTTCCGTCTGATATTCTTCTATCCACGTCTTCCCACACAATTTGTCGTCGCTATTCTGCATGGTATAATATACATCATCCCCACAAGACGCCAGCCCAATCGTAAATACACACAACAGCAATATCTTCACATAATTCAAAGTCTTCATAAGTTATCGAGTTTAGTTAATACTTGCGGACAAACATACACAAAAAAAATGAAACACTTAATACTTCGCCTGAAATTTCTTGTAGAAGACAAGGAATAAAATAAATCCCATCAGTGCAAACGGTACGCCTGCCAATGCGGGATAACGGTATCCTCCACTCAAGGCAAGACCTCCGATATAGGCTCCGATAGCATTCCCCAAATTGAAGGCCATCTGCACACAAGCGCCTCCCAACATTTCTCCTCCAGGGGCCACACGAATCATCAACACCTGCTCCGGACTGGAGACGGCAAACAAACCTGCCGTACAGAGTGTCATCAATATTGCCGAACACCACGGATGGGGCGAGAGTAAAAATATCAATAATAAAATAACACATATCATCCCTTGCACCACCGTACCTACCTTTCCCGGAGTGTACCGGTCGGACATGCGCCCACTGACCAGATTGCCGGCAACCATTCCGAATCCTGCCAGTACCATCAGCGCTGTAATGCTTTCCGCACTAAAACCGGAAACCTCGGTCAGCAACGGGGTGATGTAGCTATACCAGCAGAATACGCCACCGTTGCCCAAAGCCGTAGCTCCCAATATGAGCCACGGCGCCGGCTTCTTCAAAAAACGGAACTGTCCTTTAAATCCCGTGTCTTTCAGTCCTTCGACCTGCGGTACCCAACGCCAAATGTAGTACAATGTTATCAATCCCCAGGCACCTACCAGCAGAAACGTGGCACGCCAAGACAGTGTATGGCTCAACGAAGTACCCAACGGCACCCCAAACAGATTGGCCACAGTCATTCCCGCTATCATAATTGAAACCGCCTCCGAGCTTTTCCCCTTATCAGCCAATTTTCCCGCAACAATGGAAGCCACCCCAAAATAAGCGCCATGAGGAAGTCCGGAAACAAAACGTCCCAACAGCAAGACCCAATAATTGGGTGCCATAGACGCACAAATATTACCCACAATCATTAATGCCATCAAGACCAGCAGAATCTGCTTCAACGGGCGTTTACGGGCCAGGAGCAGCATGGGCGCACCAAAACAAACACCCAACGCATACGCAGAAATGAAATGACCGGCCACGGGAATGCTGATTCCCAAATCAGTAGCCACATAGGGCAAAATACCCATCATCGTAAATTCGGCAATCCCTAGCCCCAATGTGCCGAACGCCAATGCAATAAGACTCTTCTTCATACCTTAAAAAACAACCTATATTTTTTACCGGGCGCAAAGATAATGACATTGCATTCTCCAAATAAAAAGGATACCGAATTATTTTCAGTATCCTTCTTCATTTTTTATCTTATATCAATTGTATACCCACCTTTAAAGACTCCTCCCGGCGCCAAGTGCTGCATCCAGTCCTTATCCTTATATTCGCCCTTATAATGGGCACGGTCACAACGCCCGTACCACGGCTCGATGCAGACAAACGGAGCATTCTTGGCCGGAGGCGACCACAACCCCACCACCGGAGTGTCGAAATACAGACTGAGATAGGGCTTCTTCTCCTTATTATATAATGTAACTTCTTTCACTTGACTGTTTTCCAGAATCAGGGCATCTTTATCAAAGGAGTGGATGTCCAAAGGCAGCAGGCCATCTGTCAACTCAAGCAAATATTCCTTATCCGGAGCGGCACATCCTTTCTCGGAGATAAGGATATAGTGCAAACCTTCCGTCTTATCAAAGCCGAAATATCCACGGTCCGTTGTCTCCGTATCATAGTCCGGGTAATAGAAAGCCGGATGGGCCCCTATCTGGAAGTGCATTTCGCGTGTTCCGGTATTGATGACTTTCCAAAGCACCTCAATCTTCTTTCCCTCTATCCGATAGCCTATCTCAAGGCAAAACGGGAAAGGATATTTCTTGCGTGTTTCCTCACTGTCAACCAGTCGATAACGCACTTCATCTTCCAGTTCAAGCATCAATTCAAAATCCATATCGCGGGCAAAACCGTGTTGCGTCAATGCGTAGGAAACGCCTTCGTGACGGTATTCATTCTCCCAAACGCTGCCTACAATGGGAAAAAGCACCGGAGAATGCCGTTTCCAGAAAGCGGGGTCTGCCTGCCAAAGATATTCTTTTCCATCATGCAAGATACTGCATAACTCGGCCCCATGTGGGGAGACTTTAATTGTCAGTTCTGAATTAGAAAGTGTTTTCATATCATATATCATTTTGTTATTTTCTCATATAGTGTGGCATCTCTCCGGGTATTTCCATCGAAATCTCCACCAGGCCACCGACTACTCCGTCCTGTTTCCATGCCGTCTGATAAATCATTTTCTTGACACCGTTCTTCTCAATGGTGTAGGCATTCACTTCCCCCGTCTCCAGCAGTTCGCGTATCTTGGCCTGCGATTGCGGGTTGTGGCAATCAAAGAGATTCTTGCCTATCAGGTCACCGTGTTTGGCAAACGTACGGCATGCTTTCTCGTTCATATATAGGATGATTCCCTTTGTGTCGCATACAGTTACGGCACAGTTCATTTCATTGGCCCATTCGTACATAATTCTTTATTTTTAATTGGCTATTTTCTATGCACTTGAAATACATTTACAGAAAACTCTTCAAAGTCAAATGTCCTTTTCTCTATCGAATTATTATTGCATTAATCCTCCTTCTATGAAGAAAACGACTTCATTCAATCGTTCTTTATTCGATTCTTCATCTTTGAAAATAGCTGGAGTGAAGATTATCCTATCTTGAATCAGATTATCTACCAAATCCCACATGATTTCATGGTACAGCATCACCATTGCCACTTTTTCATTGTCAATACCATATTGGCTTGCTAAGGAGCCACAATTATTCTTTAGTTCCGCACTGATAGAGTTTACCAATTTTTCAGTTATTTGATGAAAGCGGTCTTGCCGTTTCTTTATAATAGGAAATAATACATCTCCATTATCATCTACCAGCCCATAAGGTTTTAACTGAGAAACGAGTTTGGCATCTGTTACTTTTCCGAATTGTGCTATTTCATCAGCACAATGGTCCATAATGTCGTTGTCAGGAGCAATGCCGCTATTGATGTAAGTCAAAATCAAATTCTGTTCTCCGAAACCATTCGTACCGCATGCAAAGCCATTTCTTGATTCGTATAATACCCAGTAACAGCCACTCCAGCTTGTATAATTGTCAACATCCTCAAACAAGACTAACTTTGTCCACATTTTTCCATCCAGAAGGTATGAAAAAACAAGTGAGAGTACATTGTTCTTGAATCCCATTTCACTGATAGTTTGTGCCAATGATATAAAGTCTGCCTTTGTTTTGACATACATGGATTCAGCAATCTCCTTACTTAAGCTTCTTAGAGAATTGGTCTGTTCTTTGTCGAGAATGGGTATAGTAGCTTTCCATTTTCCTTTTGTTTTACTGACAAGTCCACCTACTTCCAATAACAATAATTGGCTATCAGAGCATTTAATACCCATTTCACGAAGTTCGGCTTGAGTACGTGGAGTCCGTAAATTGTATAGTATTTCCCAATTATTATCTGGCTTTACATAGTCTTCGGGCTGATGTCCGTTCACTGCAACAAACTGGGTTGCTTCCCATTCGCTATAAGGTCTTATCGATATTTGTGCTTTAATCATTGTGGTAACGGACAATAAGGCAAACAACAATAATAAGTCCGGATAATGTTTCATATATCGCTTAATTTTAGTTTTGTTCATCATTCATGCACTTCTCTTATGTAACAAAGATAACGTTTTTTTCAATTCCTCTCTCAAACCTATAACAAAAAACTTCCCGACTACCAATAAAAAACTTCCTAACTACTAATAGTAAAGTTTGCAAGTATAGAGATAAAGAATTACCTTCGCCCTTGGTTTGTCTATCCCAAGCCTTGGGATAGAAATCCCCAACCTTGGCATACACATCCGCAACCTTGGGACAAACTCTGTAAGCCCCAATAAACAAACGAACCTCATAACAACGCTACCATCATGGCAGAATACAACATGCAGGAACTGAACCTGCCGGGAGAAGACGGCAAACGCATTCTCTACCCACGAATGAAACTATACGGGCAGGTGGACTTGGAAACCATCACCGAAAAGATAGCATACGCCTCATCCTTCACACGAGGAGACATCATCGGACTGATGCAAGCCATCACCGACGAAATAGCCTACCAAATGGGGCAAGGTTACTCCGTGAAGATTGACAACTTAGGAGTATTCACCCCTGCCCTCGGTCTGCGGCAAGACCGTGAACGGGAGACGGGCGAAGAAGGAGACACCAAGCGAAACGCCGTCAGCATCTGCCTGAAGGACATACATTTCAAGGTGGACAAAGAACTACTGTACCGTACCGCTCGCCATTGCCACCTGAAACGTTCCACCGACAAATTCCAACGCTCCTCACAAGTGTTTTCTCCGCAGGAACGGCTGGAACGGGCAAAAAAATACCTGGAAAAGAACAGCTTCATGACCCAAGCCGACTATTGCCAACTGACCGGCTTATTGAAGTCTGCCGCCTCCCGCGAGTTGCGCGAATGGATAGCCAATCCCGAATCGGGCATCGACTACAAAGGACGAGGAACACACAAGATTTATATTCTAAGGAAACCATAACCCACATCCATTGAAACCATAAAAACAATGAAGATACTACACACCAGCGACTGGCACCTGGGACACACCCTCTACAACTACGACCGTACCGCCGAACAGCAGGCCTTCCTACGGCAACTCACCCGCATAGTAACCGAAGAGCAGCCCGACGCCATGGTGGTAAGCGGAGATATCTACCACTACTCCTCTCCCGCTGCCGCCACGCAGAAGATGTACACCGACGCCATGCTGAACATCCATCAAGCCTGCCCCGGAATGGCCATCGTAGTCACCGCCGGAAACCACGACAGCAGCTCGAAACTGGAGATAGACAGCAGCCTCTGGCAGCACTTCGGCCTGAATGTCGTGGGAAACATCGAACGTACAGCCGAGGAAGTGAATCTGGACAAGCATATCATCGAGATAAACAATGAAAAAAAGACAATAGGCTACGTCATTGCCGTGCCCCACGTCTATCCGCAAAACTTCCCCCTGCTGGACACTGAAACACCGCGCGACCAACGGCAGGCACGCTTCTTCCAGGCACTGCTGGACGAAGTGAAGAAACGGAATACGGCACAGCTTCCCGTCGTCCTCATGGCCCATCTCTCCATTGAAGGCAGCGACCGTAGCGGGCACGATGAGAGTATCGGCGGAATAGAGTATGTTCCCCTCAGCGCTATGGGAGAAGGGTACGACTACCTGGCACTCGGACACATCCATTGCCCTCAGGACATCAAAGGCAGTCATCACCACGCACGCTATTGCGGCACTCCCCTCCCCGTCAGCTTCGACGAAACCTATCCGCACTCCGTCTCCATCATCGAGTTGGAGAAAGGGGCAGAGCCACAAATCAGTACAAGGGAAATTGAAAATCCGATTCCGCTCGTCACACTTCCCCATGACCCGACACCTTTCGAAGACGCCTTGAAACTGCTGGAAGAATATCCGGAAGAGAAACCTGCATACCTCCGTCTGAATGTGCTGACAAAAGGCTACCTGCCCCCCGACTGCAACGAAAAAGCCTCGAACGCCGCCAAAGGCAAGGCATGCAAATATTGCTACATCAAGACTACCCGAGAGCGGCAGGCCGACACTGACGAGAGCAAGCCTATCTCCATCCAAGAGATGCAGGAAATGTCTCCCCTGGAAATAGCCAGACTCTACTACCGCGAAACCGAAGGAGAAGAGATGGACCCAGAACTTTGCCAGCTGATGGAGACTGTCATGCAAAAAGTGAAAAGCAAGAACAACTCCTAATCATTTGTCCGGAACATGAAACTCCAGAAACTCACCATAAAGAACCTTGCCTCCATAGAAGATGCCGTCATCGACTTTGAGAACGGACCGCTAAGCGAGGAATCCCTTTTCCTTATCTGCGGTGAGACGGGTGCAGGGAAGACAACCATTCTCGACGCCATCTGCCTGGCACTCTACAACGAAACGCCCCGCATGGACCATGCCGAGAACGAAAAATACAAAGACCTGAGCCAGACTTTCTCTGCCAAAAAGGAAGATGTTGCCATCAACGACAGCAGGCAACTGATGCGCCGTAACACCAGTGAAGCATGGACGGAGCTGGAGTTTACCGGCTCGAACGAAACGCCCTACACCGCCCGATGGTACGTGGCACGGGCACACCGCAAGATTTCAGGAGCCGTGCAAGATGTGCGCTGGACACTGGAAAACAAGAAAAGCGGCGCACAGCTCAACAAAAAGAATGAGATAAAGGCAGAAATACAAGCTGCAGTGGGGTTGACCTTCGAACAATTCTGCCGCACCACCATGCTGGCGCAAGGCGACTTCACCAAGTTCCTGCAAAGCAAGGAAAGCGAAAAATCGGATATTCTGGAAAAGCTGACCGGTACAAGTATCTACTCCGAAATAGGTGCCGAAATATATGCCGCCACCAAGGAAAGACGGACGGAATACGAAAACCAGAACCGGAAGCTGGAAGGCATCCACATCCTGGCAGAAGAAGAAGTCACTGCAATCAAGGAAGCCATAGCCACGCAAAATGCTGGAGTCAAGGAAGCCAATGAGCAGAAAACCATCGCCCTCGCAAAAAGGGACTGGCTGAAGAAATACTCCGAACTCCTCCTCACCCGTGAACAGCAAAAGAAGATGTGGGAAGGGAAGCAAGCGCAACTGCAATCGGACGAATTCAAACAGAAAGAACTCCTGATTAAAGAATGGAATGCCACCGCCGACGCCCGCAACTGGCTCTCTACCTTGAAACAGCAGCAACAGCAGCAACAACAGAACCATGCACAAGCCGGAATGTTAAGAGCATCCTTTGCCCGGCTGGACGGAGGAAGCAAGTGGCTATGCGGTTTCCTGAAAGAGCAAGAAGACAAGCTGCATCGTGCCGAGAAGTACTTGCAAGAGCATTCGCCCTTACTGCCCATGTTCGAGCAAAGCCAATCCATCATTACCGGCCTAAAATCCGCACTCGATGCCCAAACACGCATCGGCACCTACAACGCGCACCTTGAAAGACTTGCCGCGCAACAACCCGTAAAAGTCAAGGAGCGTACCGACAAGGAAGCTGCCCTCACCCGGAAAGAACAAGAGAACCATACATTGCAAAACGAAATAAACCTCCGGAACAAGCAGCTTGAAACCATGGACCGCCCTGCCCTGCAAGACAAGAAAAACAAACTCGATGCCGGACGGGAGAACCTGCTGCAAGCATTGAGCGCCTTGTCTTTACTGGCTGAAACGGAAAGGACACTGAACGAGGCGAAGGAAAACGAAAAGGCTTTGAACGCCAAAGTGGAGGCGTGCCAAAAGCAATACGTCCTCCTGCAAACGGCATTCGACAGCAAGAAAACAAGTTATGATGACATCCGCACCCTCTACGACAAGCAAAAGGAAGCCGTAGAAGAGTGGGCAAAGGAAACACGCTCCCGGCTTGTCGTCGGGGATACTTGCCCCGTGTGCGGACAAGAAATAAAATCGCTTTGCAAAGATGAAGATTTCCAGTCTGTCCTTGCTCCCATACGCACCTCCCTGGAAACAAAAGAGAAAGAATACAAGGAAACCGAGCAGGCATTGAACAACAACCGGACAGAATCCAATACCTACGGAACGCTGGCAGAGAATGCCCGTCAGTCCACAGCAAGAGCGCTCCGGAGCTACAACCTTGCCCACACTGACGCACAAGCCAAATGCGCCCAATGCAACGGCATCGGCCTCTCCACAACCACCGGCGAAACCCTGAAGAAGCTACTGGAAGAGAACAAGCTGGAAGCAGACAAACTGAACGAAAAGCTCACTGAAGTTCAAATGCTCAGCGCACAAATCATAACTCTGCAACGGCAAAAGGACGAATGCCAAAAACATGTGGACGCTGCACGCCAAGCCTTCAACTCTGCCGACAGAGTGCTGAATGAGCTGAAAAACAACATCGTCAATTACGAGTCGCTCACCGCCAACGAAAAGGAGAACATACGTGCCACCATGGACCGCGTCACTCCCCACATCCTCTGGGAAGGATGGAACACGGAATGGGAGAACTCCCCCCTCTCCTTTATTGACCGCCTGACGCAAGCTACGCGCAACTACCGGCTGGCGCAGGAAAAACAAAGAGAACTGAAATCCGCCATTGCCCTTATCCACAAAGAGCTGGAAGGGATAAACATCAACAAGGAAAGCATCGATGCCGCATTCCCCGACTGGCGCAACGCACCTGCAGCAACACAGGAAATGGAAATCAAGGACCTGGGGATTGCCTGGAATAATCTGAATACACAAGCAAGCGGACTGAAACAAAGCATATCCTCCACCGCAGAACAAATGGCAAGGCTGCAAAAGGATTTAATCGGGTTCTATGCCGCCAACCCCACTCTCGACGAGGAGCGTATCACCGTCCTATCCGCTTGGTCCGGCTCCCGGATAGAAGCATTGCGTGCCTCATTGCAGACACTTAAAGAGGAAGAAGTAGCTGCATCGACCGCCTTTCATCTGGCCACCGGACAAGTGGAAGAGCACATCAGCCGGAAGCCCGAAATAGAAGAAAACGAGAACCTCGAAACCCTGGATGCACTCATCGCGAATCTCGAAGAAAAGATAACCGCCGGCATCCAATCCATCGGCCAGCAGAAGTTACGCCTGGAAGAAAACACCCGTAACATCGACCGGATAAAGGAAGAAAAGGAACGTGCCGACCGGCTACGCGAAGAGTATCTGAAGTGGGACCGCCTCTGCCACCACTTCGGTGACGAACGGGGAAAGAATTTCCGCAACATAGCCCAGAGCTTCGTCTTAAAAGAACTGCTGGCAGGCGCCAATTTCTATCTGCAACGCTTGACCGACCGCTACGAACTGGAATGCCAGGCCGGTTCGCTCACCATCCTGCTGCGCGACTTCCATCAAGGAGGTGCGGCACGTCCGGCATGCACCTTATCGGGCGGCGAAAGCTTCCTAGTATCTCTGTCACTTGCCCTCGGACTTTCTTCCCTCAGCCGCCAGAGCCTCTCGGTAGACACACTGTTCATCGACGAAGGTTTCGGCACACTGAGCAGCGACTACCTGAACACCGTTATGGACACATTGGAAAAACTGCACCAGATGGGCGGCAAGAAGGTAGGCATCATCAGTCATGTGGAAGGACTGAAAGAGCGCATAAAGACCCAGATACAAGTACGGAGGATAGACAGTTCAAGAAGCGAAATAGAAGTGGTGAATACCCTCTAAGCTGGTATCGGGATAAAGAAAACGAATGTTTTTTCGGCTCTTGATAGTACAAGCACCTGCATTATTGTGTATTTTTGCAGTCTCATAAAAAAGAAAAGACAATGAAAAAGTTCATGAAAGGAGTCCGGTTTACTCCTAAAAACTATTCCGACGAAGTAGAAGCCAAAATTCAACATTATAAGAAAGAAGGATATAAACTGCCGATGCGAAGCGCACTCCGCACCGAGGAGCAGTTGGCCGGTATCCGCGCAAGCGCCAAAATCAACACTGCCCTGCTGGATTATCTCTCCGAGAACATTCGCGAAGGCATGTCCACAGCTGAAATTGACCATATGGTGTATTGCTTCACCACAGACCACGACGCCATCCCCGCCCCCTTCATGTACGAAGGCTTCCCCAAAAGTGTGTGTACCAGCATCAACGATGTAGTGTGCCACGGCATTCCCAGCACCAGGGAATTCCTGAAAAGCGGTGATATTGTAAATGTCGATGTATCCACCATTTACAAAGGTTACTTTGCCGACGCATCACGCATGTTCATGATTGGCGAAGTCAGCCCCGACATGCAGAGACTGGTACAGGTCACCAAAGAATGCCGTGACATAGGCATACAGACCGCACAGCCCTGGGCACGCCTCGGTGACGTAGGCGCCGCCATCCAGGAGCATGCGGAAAAGAACGGATACAGCGTGGTACGCGACCTCTGCGGACATGGCTGCGGCGTCAAGTTCCACGAAGAACCGGATGTGGAACACTTCGGCAAACGTGGTACGGGCATGCTGATAGTGCCGGGCATGACGTTCACCATCGAACCGATGATTAACATGGGAAGCTACGAAGTCTTTATCGACGAAGCCGACGGATGGACCGTCTGCACAGACGACGGACTGCCTTCTGCCCAATGGGAAAGCCAAATCCTGATTACTGAAGACGGAAACGAAATATTGACACAATAAGGCGGACACTTCAAAACACCTATGGAGATAGTATTACTGATTATAGGGATAATCATCGGAACCGTAGTCGGCTATCTGGCGGCAGACCGCAAGTCTGCCGCACTGAGGGCAGAAATCAGCGGGACAAAGAAGGAAATAGAATTATTGAAGCTGCAGAAGGAAGAAGCCGAAGCGTTGCACAAGCGCATGAACACCGAGTTCGAGAATCTCTCCAACCGTATCTTCCAGAGCAAAGCCGAAGACTTTACCAGGCTGAATACCGAACACCTGGGCAATCTGCTCCGCCCGCTGGGCGATAACCTGAAGGACTTCCGCCAAAAGGTGGAACAAGTCTACAGCACCGAAGCCAAAGAACGCTTCTCGCTGGGAGAGCGCATCAAGGAACTGGTAGAGCTGAACAACCGCCTCAGCGAAGATGCCAACAACCTGACCCGTGCCCTGAAAGGAGACTCCAAAATGCAAGGCAACTGGGGCGAAATGATTCTGGAACGTCTGTTGCAAGCCTCCGGACTGATTGAAGGCGAACACTACTTCCGCCAGGAGTTTCTAAAAGACGAACGGGGCGAAGCCATCATCAACGAGGAAAGCGGGCAGAAGATGCAGCCCGACATCATCGTGAAATACCCCGACGAACGGGAAATGATTATCGACTCCAAAGTGTCGCTGACTGCCTATGCTGCCTACACCTCTGCCGAAAGCAAGGAGGAGCAGGCACACTTCCTGAAAGCACACCTGCAATCTGTCCGCTCCCACATCGACGAGCTCAGCCATAAAGACTACTCGCATTACGACGCCCAATCACCGGATTTCGTTATGATGTTCATCCCCACCGAAGGTGCCTACCTCCTCGCCATCCAAAGTGATGCCCACCTCTGGGAATATGCCTACAACAAAAAGGTGGTACTGATGAGCCCCACCAACCTGATTAGTGCCCTGCGCCTCTCGCTCGACCTTTGGAAGAAGGAGAACCAGGTAAAGAATGTGCAGGCCATCATCAAGCGCGGCACCATCTTATATGAAAAGATTGCAGGCTTTACCGATACCTTCCTCGGTATCGGCGACCGGTTGGCCAGTCTGCAAAGGGATTACGACAAAGCCTTCAACCAGCTCTCGGACGGTAACGGCAGCGTAGTGCGCCAAGCCGAAATGCTGAAAGGCATGAGCCTCACTCCCAAGAAACGCATTTCTCCAAGATTGCTGCCCAAAGACACCATTCAAGAAGAAACAGAAGAGGAAAACAATAACATTCAATAAAACATCCAACATGAAAACTCTGAAAGACCGCATTCTCCTTCACCAAGAACCGTTCATACGAGGTCTGTGTCAACAGGAATTACCACCGGAGAAGTAACAGCCATTCTGGCAAATGCACCGATTCATATCAAGGAATAAAGAAAAAGCGACGAAGAATCCACTCCACTTTCTTTCAATAGAGAGGAAATGCCCCGAACAAAAAACTCCGGCAAAGCCCTGAAGGACAAGCCGGAGTTTTTTTATCTCAAGACGGACAAGGAAGATTATCCGCCAAAGTTATCGAACATCAGGTTCTGAGCCGGAACGCCGAGGTCGTCGAGCATCTTCTCAACAGCCTTCGACATCGGGCCGGGACCACACATGTAGTATTCGATGTCTTCGGGAGCTTCGTGGTCTTTCAAGTAAGTCTCGTAAATTACGTTGTGTACGAAGCCCGGAGTGTACTTCACGCCCGCTGCATCGGCTGCCGGATCGGGACGGTCCAGTGCAAGATGGAACTTGAAGTTGGGGAAATCCTTTTCAATCTGCAGGAAGTCTTCCAGATAGAACACTTCATTCAATGCACGTGCACCGTAGAAGTAATTCATCACGCGATCTGTAGTGTGCAGTGTCTTCGTCATATGCATAATCTGTGCACGCAACGGAGCCATACCGGCACCACCGCCGACCCACATCATCTCCTTCTTGGAGTCGAATATCGGATGGAAGTCTCCGTAAGGGCCACTCATGGTTACCTTATCACCCGGTTTCAGGGTAAAGATATAAGAAGAAGCGATACCCGGCATTACATCCATGAAGCCCGGGCCCTGGTCTTTCGGCTTGAACGGAGGCGTGGCGATACGTACCGTCAGCATAATGCGGTCGCCTTCGGCAGGATAGTTGGCCATAGAATAGGCACGGATGGTTTCTTCGTCATTGCGGCACTTCAAGCCCAGCAGACCGAATTTCTCCCATGCAGGCAGATACTCATCACCGATAAGGCTCTTGTCGATGTCCTTATCATAATCCATCGAATATTTAGGAATCTTAATCTGCGCATAAGAACCCGGAACGAAATCCATGTGCTCGCCTTTGGGCAATGCAACGATGAACTCTTTGATGAACGTAGCCACATTCTTGTTGGAGATAACCTCGCACTCCCACTCTTTTACGCCCAGTACGCTTTCGGGAACCTTGATGGCCATATCGCCTTTCACTTTCACCTGGCAACCCAGACGCCAGTGATCTTGTATTTGCTTACGGCTGAAGTGCGGAGTCTCAGAAGGCAAGATTTCACCCCCACCTTCCATTACCTGGCATTTGCACTGTCCGCAGGAACCTTTACCACCGCAAGCGGAGGAAAGGAACACACCGTTTACAGACAGCGTATTCAGCAATGTAGAACCGGAAGCTACGTCCAGTTCCTTGTCGCCATTGATAGTCAGTTTTACATTACCCGAAGGCACCAAGAAATTCTTGGCAACCAGCAGGATAACAACAAGCAGGATGACAACCACGAGGAATACTCCAATGCTTGCTAATATCATATTCATATCCATTGTTTTATTCCTTTCTTTTAGATGTTCAAACCAGAGAAACACATAAATGCCATTGCCATCAGACCTACAGTGATAAACGTGATGCCCAGTCCTTTCAGTGGAGCCGGAACGTCAGAATAGGCCATTTTCTCACGGATGGCAGCCAAGCCTACGATAGCCAGCAACCAACCGATACCGGAGCCCAACGCATAAGAGACAGCATCAGCAATGCCACCGATGAATTTCGGGTCGCTCTCACCCAGCGTGATGCGCTGCTGCATGAAAAGAGAAGCACCCATGATGGCACAGTTTACAGCAATCAGCGGCAGGAAGATACCCAGTGAAGCATACAGCGAAGGGCTAAAACGCTCTACAATCATTTCCACCAACTGAACGATAGCTGCGATTACAGCAATGAAAAGAATAAAGCTCAAGAAGCTGAGGTCAACGCCTTCAATGATTGCGTTGGCAGCCAGCACCTTTGTCTGCAATAAATAGTTGACCGGAAGCGTAACCACCAACACGAAAGTTACGGCGATACCCAGTCCTACGGCAGTCTTCACATTCTTCGATACGGCAAGGTAAGAACACATACCGAGGAAGAACGCGAATATCATGTTGTCCACAAAGATAGAGCGGACGAATAAACTTATTAAATGTTCCATATCTCTTCGATAAATTAAGAATTAAAGAATTAAAGAATTAAAGCAATGAGAACTTGTACTGCAGCAGAGCAGCCCATTTTTCATTCTTTCATTTTTCATTCTTCATTTATTTATTACTGCTTTTCCTGCAATTCTTTGTGACGTGCACGCTGATACCAGATGATGCAAGCGCAGAGAATCAACGCCATTGGCGGCATCAGCATCAAGCCGTTGTTCACATAGCCCAACTTCTGCAGAGGTTCATAGTTCAAGATGTTGAAACCGAGCAGCGTTCCCGAACCCAGAAGCTCGCGGAAGAAGGCTACGATTACCAGAATCTTGGCATATCCCAAACCATTACCCACACCGTCAAGGAAAGATTCCCAGGGACCGTTCTGCATGGCAAATGCTTCCAAGCGTCCCATCAGGATACAGTTGGTAATAATCAGACCTACATATACAGAAAGCTGCACACTTACATCGTAAGCAAAAGCTTTCAGAATCTCACTTACAATAGTTACCAACGCGGCAACAACCACCAGCTGAACGATGATACGGATACGGTTGGGTATCGTCTTGCGCAGCAGTGAAATCACTACATTGGAGAATGCTGTAATCACCGTCACTGAAAGCCCCATCACAATGGCAGGCTCCAGTTTGGCAGTAACAGCCAAAGCAGAACAGATACCCAATACCTGCACGGTAACGGGGTTGTTCAGTCCCAGCGGAGTAGAGAATACTTCTTTATTCTTCTTTGAAAACAATTGTCCCATATTCTTATTCCTCCTCATTATTATTAGTTAAAAAGTTCTTGTAGCTGCTCAGACAAGCCTTCAACATGGCATCCACACCTACAGAAGTGATGGTACCACCGGAAATGCCGTCCACCTGATAGTCAGGTTTCTCTACCTTGCCGTTCTTCACAACACCGAGGACTACCTCGCCGTTCTCCAACGTTTTCTTGCCGGAGAACTCTCCCTGGAAATGCGTGCTGGCGATTTCGGCACCCAGACCCGGAGTCTCACTGGCATGAGAGAAGTAAACACCATAAACGGTATCCTTGTCGCTGTTCAGCGCAACATATCCCCAGATAGCGCCCCAAAGACCGGCACCGTAAACGGGAAATACATATTTCTTCTCACCGTCAACCTCTGCCACGAATACGTGCAGACGGTTATTTTCTTTGGCTTCCTTCTCGTAAGCGGTAGCAAATGCACCGGTATTCTCTGTCAGAGTACCGTCAACGTTCATCAGCATATCGCCCTTTACATATTTATTATATTCAGCTTCGGCATCCTTCACGTCCTTGATGTTGAGTGCAGCAAGAATCTGCTTCTTCGTGTCAAGTTCCACATTCTTGTTCTGCGTCTCGCGCAAGGAAGAACTTACGAATGCCAGCAGGAATGCAACGATAACAACCATTACCGAAGCATAAATGATAGTATAACTATTACTATTGGTATTCATTTCTTTTCCGGTATTTAATTGTTAGACTTGATTGCACGTTTTTCGCGACGGCTGATGTTACCCTGTACCACACAGTAGTCAATCAGCGGAGCGAAGATATTCATCAGCAGGATGGCAAGCATCATACCTTCGGGGTAACCGGGATTGAGCACACGGATAATGATAGCCATGGCACCAATCAGGAATCCGAAGATGTACTTACCAGTCTCTGTACGTGCCGATGTAACGGGGTCGGTAGCCATGAACACGGCACCGAAGCAGAAACCGCCCAGCACGAGGTGTTCGTACCAAGGCATCTGTGCCATCGGAGTGTCGGGACCGATTGCATTGAACACCCATGCCATGAAGGCACCGCCTACGAATACGGAGAACATCGTTTTCCAGCTTGCAATGCCCGTCCACAACAGCAGAATGGCACCCAGAGCGATGGCGATAACGCTTGTCTCACCGATGGAACCCGGAATAAGGCCGGTCACCATGTCCCAGGAGAACTCCGGAACGGCGCCCGAGGTAGCGGCTGCACCCAACGGAGTAGCTACCGTCAGACCATCTACCGACTGTCCCAGACCGAAGATACTGTCGCCCGATACCCAAACGGCATCACCGGACATCTTCGTAGGATAGGCGAAGAATAAGAATGCACGGGTAATCAAAGCTACGTTGAACACGTTCATACCCGTACCACCGAATACTTCCTTAGCAAAAATTACAGAGAATGCAGTAGCCACCGCCAGAATCCACAACGGGCAGTCTACCGGAACAATCATCGGAATCAAGATACCGGAAACCAAGAAGCCTTCCTGAATCTCCTCCTTCTTCCACTGAGCCACTACGAACTCAATGCCGAGACCTACTACATAAGATACAATGATTTTTGGCAATACAGCCAGAAAACCGTAGATGAACATTTCCCAGAAGCCTCCGGCAGCACCGGTAGCGTGGAAATGCTGGTAACCTACGTTATACATACCGAACAGCAGCGCCGGTACTAACGCAATGACCACCATCGACATGATGCGTTTGCTGTCAATGGAGTCGTGAATATGCGTTCCCGATTTCGAAGTGGCATTGGGCACGAACAGGAATGTTTCGAAGCCATCAAACACCGAACGAAATGCGTGGAATTTGCCGCCTTCCTCAAAGTTCGGCTTTATCTTGTCGAGATAATTTCTTAACGCTTTCATTAATATATTTACGATTTTACGATTTACAATTTACGATTTGCCATACGCCCCGATTATGCCATTTCGGCACGAAGCATATCGAGCCCTGCACGTACGATGCGCTGCACTTCCACTTTGGAAGAACATACGAATTCGCAGAGAGCGAAGTCTTCGGGAGCTACTTCGTAGATGCCCAGAGCCTCCATACGGTCGATGTCACCTGCAATGATTGCTTTCACCAAGTATTCGGGGAAGATGTCCATCGGAAATACGCGGTCGTATTCGTTGGACATAATCATGTGACGTTCACCACCCTTGATACGGGCATCTATCACATATTCCTTCTTGCCCATCAACCAGCTGAAGTAAGAGCGGTTGACGCTGAACTGATTGAAACGCGGCATAATCCAACCCAACATTTCATGGATTTCATCTCCTTCGGGAATAACGGTCAATTGGCTGTCGAAAGAGCCGAGGAAGCCGTTCGGAGAAACTTTCTTACCGGTCAGCACGTTGCCGCTGATGTAGCGGAGGTCTTTGTCGGTAGTCACGTTACCTTTGAAAACGTTCGTCAACAGAGCGCCGACTTTCAGCTTGCAATAAGCGGGTTTCAACACTTCGGAACCCGTTACAGCCACCGTACGGGTCATGTCCACACGACCGGTATTCATCAGACGTCCGATGAAGAGTACGGCTTCGGCACTGATGGTCCAGACCGTTTCACTCTTCACTACCGGAGAGATGTGGTTAATCTGTACACCCACGTTGCCTGCCGGATGTGGTCCGTCAAAAGCTGTTACGGTAACGTTCTTTGCCTGCACAAGAGCAGCAGACTTTTGTTTTACACTAATACCCAGATACGTCTTTGCCATCTTTGACAAAGCGTCGAGTCCCGTCTGGAAGTTTGCTTCTTCTCCCTTCAGCGCGAATTCAAAATCGGGAGCCAGCGGATTGCTGTCGAAAGCCGAAATGAAGATAGCTTTCGGAGTTACCGTCGGATCAGCGATAACGTCGTACGGACGTTGGCGGATGAAAGCGAACATACCTGCTTGCAAAAGAGCTTCTTTTACTTGCTGGCCGCTCATCTTGGACGGGTCCATCTTGCCGAATTCCTCATAGTCTTGCTCAGTGGCAGCCTCTACGACGATGTTCAGCACCTTGCGGCGTGCACCACGCTCCACGCTTGTCACTACGCCGCTAACGGGCGAAACAAATTTCAATTCAGGATGATTCTTGTCGATAAACAAGGGTCCCCCGGCCATCACATATTCCTGCTCTTTGACCACCACTTTCGGAGTGATGCCTGTATAGTCATCGGGAACCAGCGAATAGAATCCCGGTTCCTTAACAGACACAAGTTCCTGGGCAGCAGCGCCTTTCAGGTTGATGTCAAGGCCTTTACGTAACTTAATTACATTTGCCATGCGTTTATATAAAATAATGGTTTCATTAATTTGCCGCAAAAGTAGCAAAAAAGAACGTGAATAAAGAGTAAAAAAGAAAGGAATTACGGAGAAATTTCCGTAATCCCTTTCGTTAACGAACACGAGAACAAGGATTAGGGGTTAAGAATTAGGGATTAATACCCTGCGGAATCATAGTGCAGCCCACTAATCCTTAATCCTTAATCCCTAACCCCTAATCCTTATCATCACTTTTCTTCAGCGAACATCGGGTCCCATGCCGGCAGGCAGACGGGCTTTTGTTTAAACAGTTCCATCACTTTGGCGGGAACATACTTTGTCTCCACTACCAGACGGAACATGTATTCATTGAACCACTCGTCGGTCATGATGAGATGTCCCTGATAACCGGAAGCGGCTCCCCAACTGTTCTCTACCATCCATTTTACGGGCTTTCCGTCTTTGTTCAAGTCAACGGCCATCAAGGTCATGGCGTGGGAAGAGCCACTGGAGAAAGTCTGGATACGTTGCTTCTTGTCCATCCCGAAGGTGGTGCCCATCAGTGATTCGTAGTCATAGTTTTTCACATCGAGCAGACCGCGTTCGGAGTTCAGGAACTTGCCCACATCGCAAGAGAAGTACATCATGGTGCTGTCCTTCAAGGAGGCAATGGCCATCTCTTTGATGTCCTCTACGGGCAGGTTGACATAAGTCCAGTTCTTGCCGTCGTAACGGTGGCGGTCATAGTCTATTTCATAGCACTTGTAATACTCGCGACTGGGGTCGTTCATCAGCATTACGTAGTTGGTCAGCAGTTGTTTGTCTCCATATTTCTCAAGGAAAGACATGGGAGTGTGATGCTCTGTCTCCACAGGATTACCCTTGGCATCGTGGCGGACATAGTCGAACTCCGTGGGAGGTACACCGAGGTTCAGCACCAGCATGCGGTAGATGGTTCCGAGCATCGTAGTTTTCTCCTTCTCCAGAGCTTCGGGCTTGGCACCGGCGGCAGCCATGTCACGCAGTTGCAGACCATACTCTTTCAGCTTCAGAGAGATGAGGTTGGCCATGCGGGAGGTATTTTCACTGCTGTTTGTTTCGGGCATGGCATCTTTGGGAACAAGGCCGTATTTGGAAACAATGTCGGCCACACCGGTAAAGGTACCCCCATCGCTCAGCGGATGCTGGAAGAGCCATTCTACGGTCTTATCAGTCAGGGGACTCTTGGAGGTGTCGATGATGCCTTGCAAGAAGAGGTTTGCCTTCTCCAACTGGTCCCAGAAGAAGGGATAGACTTCGGAGAACTCGAAAGACTGGAAACCGTATTCGGCAAGAGTCTTGGCACGCATCACATTCAGCCCCGTAAACAGCCAGCAGCGGCCAGACGACTTCTGGTCGGTGATGCCTTTGGATTCTACCTTGATGGAGAAGTGGGTATCCATGCCCTGCATATTCTCCTGGTTGAGTGCCAGTTTACGGATGTCATTATTGCCTATGGCATTGCGGAGCGCCTTGTCGGCAGCCGTGCCTTGATAACTTTGCTTGATTTGTCCAAGCATTTCGGGGCTGATACCCCCTTTTCCCTCTTGTGCCTGCACAGAGAACAGTGCGGCACTCAGAACAATTACAGATAAAAATCGTTTCTTCATTCAGATTATGTGTTTTTAGTTATTGATGTCTTGCTTCGTGAAGCAGACAAAAGTAATGTCTTTTTTGATAATTTTAGTGACATCTTTAGATTTATTATCTATTACAGTGAAAACTATTCGGGATAAAATAGTTTCCTTTGCACCCACATTTCGTACGACATGAAAAGATATATACTAAGCATTATCGCACTGGTGCTGTTCGCCACCACCTTTTATGCCCAGGAACAGACTGCGGCCGCCACAAACGACAGCGTTCCTGCACTGACCAAAAAAGAACTACGCAAGCAAAAGGTAGCGCGTCGGAATCTGCATTACAATATTCTGGGCGGACCCAGCTACACCCCCGACTTCGGTGCCGTGCTGGGAGGAAGCGCCCTAATGACCTTCCGTATGAACCCCAGCGACACCACGCAGCTGCGCTCCGTAGTGCCCATGGCCATCGCCTTCATGTTCAACGGTGGCATCAATCTCTTCTCCAAACCGCAACTCTTCTTTAAGGGCGACCGTTTCCGTATCTTCGGAAAGTTCAGCTATAAAAATACGGAAGAAAACTTTTACGGCATCGGCTATAATACCAATAAAGATTATGTACGAAGCGACAGTACCAGCAAATACCGGTACAGCGGCGTGCAAATCAACCCCTGGTTCCTTTTCCGACTGGGCAACAGCAATATCTTTGCCGGACCTCAAATCGACATCAATTACGACCACTTGACGGAGCCCGGCAAGTTCTTGGTGGACGAACCCTCGTACAAAGAGGCAGGCGGTACGGCTAATGGCTATAACAACTTCAACTCCGGCCTCGGTTTCCTGCTGACATACGACAGCCGTGACGTCCCTGCCAACGCCTACCGTGGTATGTATCTGGATTTCCGCGGCATGATGTACGCCAAGTTCATCGGCAGCGACCAGACCTTCTACCGCCTAGAGATAGACTACCGCCAATACAAGTCACTGGGCAAGCGCAGGGTGCTCGCGTGGACGGCACAGACCAAGAACGTGTTCGGTGACGTCCCTCTGACGCAATATGCCCTCACCGGAACGCCTTTCGACCTGCGCGGCTACTACATGGGGCAATATCGCGACAAGTCCTCGCATGTGGTCATGGCAGAGTACAGACAGATGCTCAATACCGACCGCAGCACTTGGGTGAAGCGGATGCTCAACCACATAGGTTTTGTAGCCTGGACCGGCTGCGGCTTCATGGGCCCCACTCCCGGCAAGATAGAGGGTGTACTGCCCAACTATGGTGTAGGTCTACGCATTGAGGTACAGCCACGCATGAACGTCCGCCTGGATTTAGGCAAAAACACGGTAAACAACCAGATGTTGTTTTACTTCAATATGACAGAAGCGTTTTGAGTAACGCCCTGCCTACCTGCCCATCCCTTTCCTATGGAGAATGATGATTGAAAGCCTTTAATCGCCTCTCACTCACAAGGTTATTCAAGCTCACCTCTATAGGAAGCCCACTTCCTTATAACATCGGAACACCTTGAGAAACAAACATTTTATTTTTCTTTTCTTTTTCTTGCATCGGTAAAAGATTATCCATACTTTTGGCAATCACATTTCTTTTTCTTCAAAAAGACAGCAAACAAAACAGAGGCATGAAAGCTCTTGAGATACTCTTCTGGATAAGTTTATTCATAGTGTTCTATACCTATATAGGTTATGGTATACTATTATATATCCTGGTCAAGATAAAAGACTGTTTCCGCAAGCCTACGCCCCGTCCGATGCCTGCCGACGATGCTTTGCCCCCATTGACGCTGTTTATCGCCGCCTACAACGAAGAAGATGTAGTGGACGAAAAGATGCGCAACTGCCTGGAGCTGGACTATCCCACCGACAAGCTACACATCCTCTGGGTGACCGACGGCAGCAACGACCATACCAACGAACGCCTCTCTCACTGGCCGCAAGCCACCGTCCTCCACCAACCCCAACGCCAAGGCAAGACAGCCGCCCTGAACCGCGGTATACATTTCGTAGAAACGCCCCTTGTCGTGTTCACCGATGCCAATACTCACCTCAACCGCGAAGCCCTGCGGGAGATAGTGCACGCCTTCACCGACCCTAAAGTGGGATGCGTGGCAGGCGAAAAACGTATCGCCGTGCAAAGCAAGGACAATGCTGCCTCGGGGGGAGAAGGACTATACTGGAAATACGAATCCACCCTCAAAGCGCTCGACGCACGCCTCTATTCGGCAGTAGGCGCAGCGGGTGAGTTGTTTGCCATGCGCCGCGAGCTGTTCGAGGAAATGCAGACAGATACGCTGCTCGACGACTTCATACTCTCCCTGCGCATCGTCATGCAGGGACACGCCATTGCCTATTGCGCCAATGCCTATGCCGTAGAAAGCGGCTCGGCAGACATGCGCGAGGAAGAAAAGCGCAAGGTGCGCATCGCTGCCGGCGGCTTGCAGTCCATCTGGCGGCTGCGTCCGCTGCTCAACCCGTTCCGTTACGGCACATTCTGTTTCCAATATATTTCCCACCGGGTGCTGCGCTGGTCGCTCACTCCTATCCTATTGTTTCTACTGCTTCCCCTCAACACAATTCTCATCTTTACGACAAGCACGCCATTACTGTATGCCGTCATCTGGCTGTTACAAACTCTTTTCTACCTCATGGGAAGTTGGGGGCATTACCTTTCAACGAAGCATATAAAAAACAAAATACTTTTCATCCCCTACTATTTCCTCTTCATGAACGTCAACGTCATACGAGGATTCAACTACCTGTGCAAACGCAAAGGCAATGCAAGCGGCGCATGGGAGAAGGCCAGAAGGGCATGAAACTAATACTATAAGAATGAAAAACATTTTGAAACAAGCTGAAAACGCCGAGAGACTGTTGAAGCTGACGTCCGACACCATGATTCTTCTGGACAAAGACGGTATTTGTGTGGATATTGCAGTTTACAACATCAATCTCTGGTTCTTGAAGGAAGACCAGTTGCTGGGCAAGAATCTGTTCCAACTAATGCCCTTATCCACTTATAACCAAATCTATCCGGACTTTAAAAAAGTACTGACGCACAAAATACGCTCTATCCATAACTACGAAATGGCCCTAAACGGTACCAATTATTTTTTCAAGTGCATCATGTCCCCTTTTGACGGAATGGTACTCTGCCAATACCGCGACATCACGGAACGCAGCCAGCGCAAGCTGGAACTCGAAAGAAAAAACCAAGAGCTGAATGAAATCCAAAAAGCTGCGCTTATCGGAAACTGGCAATACGATTCAGACACCAAGAACTTCAAATATGCCGGACACACCAATATCCTATGCACAGAGGAGACACAAGAAATCAATCTGAACGACTATCTGAAACTGATACTTCCCGAAGACCGGAAATCTTTCACCAACTGGCTGAAAGAAAACCTGAAAGGGAAAATGGAAAACAGTGTGGACTATCGCATCCTGCTCCAGGAAAAGATTTTCTATATACGTCTCAAGGCCTTTGCACGCGAATATCATAAAGACAAAAATACCATTCTGGAAGGATATATACAGAATATCACCGACATTCAGCAACGGCGCAACGACATCAACCTGCTGACGCATGCCATCGACAACTCCACCGAAGATATTTACTCGGCACACGAAGACGGTACACTGATATTCGGCAACCGCTGCTTCAAGGAGCGGCATGGCATCGGCAATACCCAAGACATCACGAAACTGAAAATATACGACTTGCCTTCGTATGGAAGAGACAAAAAATCGTGGAAAGAATTTGCAGAATGTGTCAAACGCGGAGAAACCTCCCAAGGCTATATTGTTCACAATCCGTTGCCACTGCGTCCGGAAGTACTCGCCATAGAAGGAAACGCCTATTGGGTGACGAGTGACAAAGGCGAAGGGACGGTCTGGACTTTCGGAAGGGATGCATCCACACGCATCCGGCATGAGCAACAAATCAAACAGTTCTACCTGATTCTGGACAAAATCATCGAAAACCTCCCGGCAGGCATTGTTGTGAAGGACATCAACAACAACTTCAAATACCTCTACCGCAACCGCGAATCGTATAACCGCGAAATCCCCATACAAGAGGCATTGGGAAAGGACGACTTCGATTTTTATCCTCTGGAGACTGCTCAGGAAAAGAGGGCGCAAGACATCGAAATAGCCAGAACCGGCAAAGAGATGCACTGGATTGCGGAAGAACGCGACGGAAACGGAAATCCCATCTATCTGGACAAACGGAAGATGAAGATTGAAAGCAACGACTTCTCCCCCATCCTGCTGAACATCGAATGGGACATCACGGAAATGGAACAGATGAAACGGGAACTGCTCGTAGCCAAGGAGAAAGCCGAGACCTCCGACCGGCTCAAATCTGCCTTTCTCGCCAACATGAGCCACGAGATACGCACACCGCTCAATGCCATTGTAGGCTTCTCACGAATTATTGCCGAAAGTACCGACGAGGAAGAACGGCTAGGCTATTACGAAATAGTGGAATCGAACAACGAACGCCTGCTCCAGCTCATTAACGAAATCCTCGACTTATCAAAAATAGAATCGGGCATCGTGGAGTTCACCATCACGCCCGTACGCCTCCATCCACTCTGCAAGGAGATACACGACGCACATATTTTCCGCTGTCCCGAAGGAGTGGAACTGATATACGAACCCTCTGACGAGAATATCGTGATTGACGGAGACAAGAACCGGATTTTCCAGGTCATTTCCAATCTGATAGGCAATGCCTTCAAGTTCACCACCACCGGGCACATCAGTTACGGGTATCGCCGGGAAGGCAAGTATGTAGCATTCCACGTCACCGATACGGGTATGGGCATTGCACCGGACAAGGTGGACCGGGTATTCGAACGTTTCGTCAAGGTGAACAACTTTGCCCAGGGCACCGGATTGGGACTTTCTATCTGCAAAACCATCATCGAACGTCTGGGTGGCAACATATCCGTCACTTCAGAGGTGGGTAAAGGCACCACATTTACTTTTGTTCTCCCGCTGGAATCCACCAGCAAAACAGAGGCGGAAAAGAAAGAAGAGGACAACCAGGAAACGACAGCAGAGACACACTCCACAGAGCAGAGGGGCAAAAATGCAGCCCCCGGAGATTCCCCGAAGAATGAAGAGGTCGGAGCACTCCCTACCCCTCCTTCCAAGACCATCCTGATTGCCGAAGATACAGAAAGCAACTTCATCCTAATTAACGCCATTTTAGGCCGACTCTATCGGCTGAAACATGCCAAAGACGGCATGGAAGCCGTAACGATGTTCGAGGAAGTCCACCCCGACCTCATCTTGATGGACATGAAAATGCCCAACCTTGGCGGAATCGACGCCACTCGCATCATCCGTGAACTGGTACCGGACGTCCCCATCATCGCCCTTACGGCCTATGCCTACGAGCACGACAAGCAAGCTGCCCTGGAAGCAGGTTGCAACGACTTCCTTACCAAACCCTTCACTCAAGAAGTGCTGAAGGAAACCATCAAGAAATGGCTGGATGATAAAGGATGACTGAAAAACAGTCATCCTCCACTTTATGCAAAAATATCACTTCGCTGGATATAAGCAATCACATCCCCTTTATTGACCACATCCCCTTGCTTGGCACAGACTTCCACCACACGTCCGGTAAATCCGGTCCATATCTTCTCGTATTCGCCCCACGGCGTAGAGATGTAGCAGAACACCTCATCATGCTGGTACTTGCGTCCGATGAAAGGAGCAGAAGAAGGACCTTCGACGGAAACCTCCCAAAGCACTTGCCCCTTGGAAGGCGCGATTATCGGGTCTGCCTTGGCACGCTTCAGCTTCTTGATTTCTTCTTCCGAGTATCCGTTTTTGGCCATCGCCGCATCCTTGGCACGCTGCAGGTCATCCTCAAAACGTTTCTTGGCAACGCCGGATTTATAGTCGCGATACTGCCGGTCGTGCATGGCAAGCTCGAAGAGTTCCTCGTCATCATCGCCATATTCCCAACCGTTTTCGTCCATCTCTTTCCGGTATGTATCCAAAGCATCCGGGTAGTTCAGCTGCGGGTCCGTATCCACGAACTCAAAGCCTTTGGACTTAGCCAGTTCCACTATCTCGGGCGCTAAAGTACCGGGGAGGCGTCCACTCTTGCCCAGAATCATGTCCCACGTATGGTTGTCTATCATCGTCCAACGCTCCTCTCCCTTTACCTGCTGCATGAGGTTCATCAAAGCCACATTCTTCACATACTGGCTGAAAGGAGTCACCAAAGGAGGATAACCCAGCTTGGGCCATACATATTCCACTTCGTCGAACAGCATGACGAGCAGGTCGTCCAGACTGAGTTCCGGCTCGTTCTTACCGCGCAGTATCATGTTGATGCCGGAATGCACTCCCTTCAAGTCGGCCATCATGGAGCCCATCATGCCACCCGGCAAACCGCACTTCAGCAAGAGTGAGGACATATGTTTATTGGTGGGGTCCATGAAATAACCCAAGAACTCGTCAATGAACTCCTGCGTCATGGCACGGGCTTTCATGTAGGCTTTCATGTTTATGTCGGGCACTTGGAAACCCAGGTCTTTCAGCATGGCCTGCACGGAGATGATGTCCGGATGAACCTTGCCCCACGACATGGGTTCCATCGCCACATCGATGATGTCGGCACCGTTCTCACAGACTTCGAGAATGGAAGCCATGGAAAGTCCGGGACCGCTATGCCCGTGGTATTGTATCAGCACATCGGGGTGCTTCTCCTTAATGGTTCTGACAAGCTGTCCCAGCATACCCGGACGTCCGATGCCCGCCATATCCTTCAAGCAGATTTCAGGTGCCCCAGCTTCAATCAACCGGTCGGCAATACTGGCATAGTATTCCACCGTATGGACGGGAGAATACGTGATGCAGAGCGTAGCCTGCGGTATCATGCCCGCTTCCAGAGCATATTTGATAGAAGGAATTATATTCCGCGTCTCGTTCAATCCGCAGAATATACGGGTAATGTCCACACCCTGGGCATGCTTCACCTTGTACATCAGCCGGCGCACATCTGCCGGAACGGGATACATGCGCAGTGCATTTAGCCCGCGGTCGAGCATATGCGTCTGTATGCCTGCTTCCCTAAAAGGTGCGGTAAAGGCGCGTACAGCCTTGTTGGGATTTTCACCATACAGAAGGTTTACCTGCTCAAAAGCTCCTCCGTTTGTTTCAACGCGTGCAAAACAACCCATTTCAACTATCAACGGAGCAATACGTACCAACTGGTCTACCCGGGGTTGATACTTACCGGACGACTGCCACATGTCCCGGTAAACAAGACTGAATTTAATTTCCTTTTTCATCATAGTCAATAATAAGAGATTTTCCTTCGGTTAACTTAACATATACAAATATAAAGGATTATTCTGACATATAGTCAAGAATAACCCTTAAAAATTTATCATAAGCAATATGTTATATATCATATTGCTACTATCAAATTATTATCAGATGAAATCTTTCAATTCATCCTGCAACTTCTGGCGCGTAAAGAAGATGCGGCTTTTCACCGTTCCGAGCGGAAGGCCGAGGCGTTCGGCAATCTCGCGGTACTTGAAACCGGACACATGCATGGAGAAAGGGACTTTATAGTCGCGTGGAAGGGCATTGACGATGCGATGCATTTCTTTCAGGTCGTAGGCACCCTCGGTACTGGCAAAACCAGAGTCCTGGGGCATGCTGAGGTGATACTGATTGTCCGTCTGGTCCACAAAAGTCTGTTCGCGAACTATTTTCCGGTAATTATTGATAAAGATGTTGCGCATAATGGTATACATCCAACCTCTGAAATTGGTATCGGGTTCAAATTTGTCTTCGTATCCAAAGCCTTGAGAGATGTCTCTTGCAACAAATCATTCGCTTCTTCCCGGTCGGCTGTCAACTTGTATGCAAAGCGAAGCAGTTCTTCTTGCACTGCAAGTAAATCTTTTCTAAAACTGTAAGTATTCATACTTTGCTCAATTTTTAAATAGTTAATAATGGTTTAGGTTTTACGATTGCAAGTATAAGGAAGATTTGAAGCCCCGGGGGACGGAATACGGTTTTTATTAGGGGTGAAAACTATCATTTGACAGTTTACCCCCCCCCTCTGATAGTTTACGGGTGATATTATATGCTGAAAACCATCATTTTTCCGAAGATTTCGTAAATGTTACGTGATTTTTTTATAGCTTTGCCTACATATAGGAAAACACTTTTATTACATAAAAACACTTTATTTTATGAAATCATTTCAATTTAAGTCACTTCTTCTGCTGGCTGCCCTCATCATTTCCCTGCCCTCCTTTGGACAAGGACTGAAGGCGTTCAAGCTGAAGAACGGTCTTTCCGTATATATATGGGAAGATGAATCCAAATCGGACGTGTTCGGACTGGTAGGCGTACGTGCCGGTTCCATCAACGACCCCGAAGAGTACACGGGACTTGCACACTACCTGGAGCACGTCATGTTTAAAGGAACAGACAAGATAGGCGCGCTGAACTGGACGGAAGAAGAACCGATCTACAAGGAAATCATCGCCAAGTACGACCAGATGGCCGAAGAAGCCGACCCGGCAAAAAAAGAAGCCATCAGCAAGGAAATCAATGAGCTGACCGTCAAAGCTGGAAAATTGGGACTTCCCAACGAATACTCCAACCTGATGGAAAGCATGGGTGCCAAAGGGGTGAATGCAGGCACCTACTATGACTGGACCTTCTATCACAGCTCCTTCCCTGCCTATCAGATAAACAAATGGCTGGAAATCTCCTCACAACGTTTCCTGCATCCCGTATTCCGTTCCTTCCAGTCGGAGCTGGAAAACGTGTACGAAGAATATAACCGTTCACAAGATGACCAGGGACGTGCACAGAACCAGTTCGTGATGGAGAAAGCTTTTGAGGGACATCCTTACTCCCGTTCCATCATCGGCCTGCCCGAACATCTGAAGAATCCCCGCCTGAGCAAGCTGATTGAATTTTACGAACAATGGTATGTCCCCGAAAACATGGTACTGGTACTCGTAGGAAACATCAAAGCCCAACAAATCAGCGGACGCATCAATGCCGCCTTTGGACGTCTGGCTGCTAAGCCCGCACCCGAGCGCAAGGTCTACCAGAACCTCGAAATAAAGGGCCGCAAACAGTATTCGGCTAAAGTAGGATTCTACCCGCAAGTGGCAATGGTATTCAATGGAGTACCTGCCGGACATCCCGACGAAGACGCTCTGGACATCGCTCTGGCACTGCTGAACAACAACAGTCAGACCGGAACTATGGACAAGCTGGTGCTGGACGGTGAACTGACCAGCGCCGGAGCCTACACCCGTACTTTCCGCGAACAAGGACGCGCCATCGTAGCGGCCATTCCCCTCTACGACGAAAACCAGCGCCGTTTCGAGTCTACCAAGAGCGCCGAAAAGAAAGCCTTGAAATCCATCCAGCAAATCGCCAACGGAGAATTCGAGGACTGGAAAATTGATGCCATCAAAGCCGAGAAATGCCGCCAGTTCGACCTGGAAATGGAGTCGAACGAGGACAAGGCCATGATACTGATGAACGCCTTCTACAACGAGCAGGACTTGGGCGACATACTCAATTACAAGGACAAGATTATGGCCATCACCACTGACGACATCAAGCGAGTAGCCAAGAAATATCTGTCAGACAATTACCTGGCCCTATATATCGAAAAAGGAAAGCCTGACAAGAACGCCAAGATTGAGAAGCCGGGTTACAAACCCGTAGAACCTCCGATAGGAAAAGAATCGCTCTATGCAACACAATTCAAAAACCTGCCCATCGGACAGATGGAGGAGAAATTCGCAGACTACGGCGAAGTGCAAATCAAGCAACTGAACGACCGTTCAAAGATGTACTACACACCCAACAAGGAGAATAACGTATTCCAGTTGGTTGTACAATACGGAGCCGGTGAACGCGAATTCCCAAAACTTGGCTATGCCGCCCAGTTGATGAACAACGCAGGCATCATGGGGGCCTACGAACCGCAAGAGTTGAAAGAAGAACTCAGCAAGCTGAACGCAACCTGCCACGTGACAGCCGATGATGACAACCTCTACATCATCATGGAGGGCTACGAAGCCACCCTGCCGCAAGCCTGCCAGCTACTTTCACGCCAGATTTTGATGCCAAAACTGGACGAAAAGCAACTGGCACGTCTGAAAGGTTCGGCAATGGGTATGCGCCAGCAGCGCAAAGACAACGTCAGCATCCTGAACGAAGCACTGCGACAGTACATGCTCTACGGAGAGAAATCAGACTACATCAAGGAACTGACCGACAAGGAGATTTACGAATTACAGATTTCAGAACTGACGGGCGACATCAACCGCGCCTCCAACTACGAGGCAAAGGTGTTCTTCACCGGAACACTCCCCTTCGACCAAGTATACGATATCCTGAGCAAGAACCTCCCATTGGTGGCCAACGAACGCCCGTCCAACTCCCCACAGGCAAAGGACATGATGCCGGTGACCGAAAACACCGTCTACTTCCTGCCTAACAACGATGCAGAACAAGCCCAAATCCACCTCTACATCCCGATGCAGAAGGCTGACAAAAAGGACGACGTGCTGCGTAGCGCATTCAACCAATACTTCGGTCTTGACTTCACCGGCATCGTTCTGAACGAAATCCGCGAAAAACGCTCCATGGCCTACACAGCCTACGCATTCGTCGGCACGCAAGGCATAGCCGGAAAAGCAAGCTATCTGCGCGGCTACATCGGTACCCAGAACGACAAGGCAAACGATGCATTGGACGTACTGATGGGTCTCGTCAACGACATGCCGAAAAATCCGGAACGTATCGACAACATCAAGAGCTACCTCCGCCAAGCCATGCTGACCAGTCACCCCAGCTTCCGCAACAAAGCCATGGAACTGGTAGACTTGGGCTACAGAGGCTACACGGACGACCCAGCAAAGGAAAACCTGCCGAAAGTAGATGCACTGACCTTTGACGACATCGTGAAATTCTACGAAGAGAACATCAAAGACAAACCTTACTGCATTTCCATCATGGGCAACCCAAAGAACATTGACCTGAAGCGGCTGGAAAAATTCGGCAAGGTAGTGAAACTGAACGAACGCAAACTTTTCAACACGAAGGATGCATTGTTCTAACCTTGTTTTATCCCCTTAGCAATCCCATCCTCTTTCCCCCTTATCAGGGGAAAGAGGAATATGAAAGATTCCCCGACATTTCGGTTGCAAATGCCGGGGAATCTTATTTTTAACACCTGGAGTTCTTTTGCACATTGCCCGGAATTTCACCGGAAAATCCCTGAGATTCTCAGACAGCAGATAACGGACTACCCTTCCTGCTCCTCTTCATTGCCCGAAAGGATAGGCAGGCAAATCCTATACTTCACCGCCAGTATGCGGGTAACGAACACCGTCACACCGCCCACAATCTGACACACGAAAGACTCCATCCCCAGAAGATGGCACATCCAGTAGAAGGTTCCTCCCACCACACAAGCCATCGCATAAATCTCCTTCCGGAATATCAGCGGAATTTCGTTAATGAATACGTCACGTATCACACCTCCCGCAGCCCCGGTGATGCTGCCCATAATGATGGCCACCCAGAAGGGATAGCCCAGCGCGATGCTCTTGCCCACGCCGACCACCGTGAACAGTGCCAGGCCGATACTGTCGAATATGAAGAACGTATTGTGCAGATGGATGAGATGTTTACCGAAGAGGATGACCCACAACAAGGCCAGTCCGGTACAAATCAAGTAAATGGGATCCGTCATCCAGCCCGGGGTGACGTCCAGCAACAGGTCGCGTATCGTACCGCCGCCAATGGCCGTCACAAAACCCACCACATACGCTCCAAACCAGTCGAACCGCTTGGCCGAGGCCAGGCGTATGCCACTGATGGCAAAGGCAAATGTGCCAATGAAATCGAGTATCTGAACAAATGTTGGCATTATCACTTTGAGAATTAAAAATTATAAATTAAACATTGAATAAGTGTGTATTTTCAACAGACACTCTGAAAATAATAGGCAAAGTAACAAATAATTTCCCTAAGAAAACGTATTTTTGTCGTATCATTTTTCACCAACTACGACAATGAGAATAACAATCGTATCGGGCGCACGCCCCAACTTCATGAAAATAGCCCCCATCTGCCGCGCCATCGACGCCGCCAGAGAGGCAGGAAAGAACATCTCCTACCGCATCGTCTACACCGGTCCGCAGGATGACACCAGCCTGGATGCCTCGCTCTTCTCCGACCTTTCCATGAGGAAACCGGATGCCTACCTCGGTGTCACCGGACACAACCACTCGCAGGTGGCAGCCTCCATCATGCTCGCCTTCGAGCGGGAGTTGGACGGGTATCCGGCACAAGTCGTACTGGTGGTAGATGACATGACCGCCACTATGAGCTGCTCCATCGTCGCCAAGAAGCGCGGACTGAAGGTGGCGCACGTCATAGCCGGCACACGCTCTTTCGACATGAACATGCCCCGCGAGGTGAACCGCACCATCGTGGACGCCATTTCCGACTATCTCTTCACCGCCGGCATGGTGGCCAACCGCAACCTCAACCAGGAGGGCATGATACCCGAATATATCCACTACGTGGGCAACATACTGATTGACACCATCCGTTTCAACCGCCACCGCCTGGTGCAGCCCATGTGGTTCTCCAGCCTCGGCCTGCGGAAAGGGAACTACCTGCTGCTCACCCTCAACCGCCGCGACCTGCTGGAGAAGAAAGCCGTACTGCACTCCCTGCTCCAGACCGTCATCGAGAAGGCCGGCGGCATGCCTATCGTCGCCCCGCTACACCCCTACGTGCAAAAGGCGGTGAAGTCGCTGGAAGTGAATGCTCCCAACCTGCACATCCTGCCTCCGCAGAGTTACCTGCACTTCGGATTCCTCATCAACCAGGCACGGGGCATCGTCACCGACTCGGGAAACATCGCCGAAGAAGCTACCTTCCTCGACGTCCCCTGCATCACCCTCAATACCTATGCCGAGCATCCCGAAACCTGGCGCATCGGTACCAACGAGCTGGTAGGCGAAAATTCCTTCGCTCTCTCCGCCTCGCTCGACAAGCTGCTGCACGGAGAATGGAAGCACACCACCCTGCCCGACCGCTGGGACGGACGAACGGCGGAACGCATCGTACAGACACTACTGAACGGCAACAATTCATAATCCTCCATAAATTCTATCCCAAGGCTTGGGATAGAACTTTCTCCATACATTGTGCAACTTTATCCTTTATATCCGGCAACTTTTCTATAAGGATTCTGTACGTTTTTTATCTGTATCCGGCAAACAAGACATACGATTTTCACGTTCATTTAACCATATCTCCCGTTTCTTTAGTCTATATTTGCTTCTTGATTAACCTTAATTTGTTAACTTTGCGCCCGAATTATCTGTAACTTATGAAGCAAAGATATACAATTTACGCCCTTTTCCTGCTGTCACTGTTCGTCTCCATCAGCGCATCCGCCCAGATAAAGGGTGTCATCACAGACTCCCTCACGAACGAACCGCTGATGTATATCACCGTACAGTATGAAGGGAAAGGTGTAGGCGGCATCTCCAACGCAAACGGTGAATACCAGGTGGAAACCCGCAAAGGCTGGGATGAGCTGACGTTCTCCGCCGTAGGCTATATCACCAAGAAAGTCAAACTGAAACCCGGCACCCGGGTGCTGAACGTCAAACTGCAATCGGATGACATCATGCTCTCCGAGGTCGTGGTGAAGCCCAAAAAGGAGAAATATTCCCGCAAGAACAACCCCGCCGTGGAGTTTATGAAGAAGGTCATCGAGAACAAGAAGGCCTTGAAACTGGAAGAGAACGACTACTATCAGTATCAGAAATATGAAAAGATGAAGATGTCGCTCAACGACGTCACCCCTGACAAAATGGAGAAAGGCATCTACAAGAAATTCTCCTTCTTCAAAGACCAGGTGGAGGTATCGCCCAAGACCAACAAAATGATTCTGCCCATCTCCATCAAGGAGACGGCTAGCAAGACCATTTTCCGTAAAAGCCCCAAGAGCGAAAAGACCATCATCGAAGGTATGAACTCCACCGGTATCGAAGAGTTCTTCAACACCGGAGACATGCTGGGGACTATCCTTACGGACGTATTCTCCGACATCAACATCTATGACGACGACATCCGCCTGCTGCAACGCCGCTTCGTCAGCCCTATCGGCCGCGGAGCCATCAGCTTCTACAAATACTACTTGATGGACACGCTCATGGTGGATAGGCAGGAGTGCGTGCACCTCACCTTCGTTCCCCAGAACCCACAGGACTTCGGTTTCACGGGGCACCTCTACGTGGTGAAGGACTCCACCTATGCCGTGAAGAAATGTACCATGAACCTGCCCAAGAAGACGGGTGTCAACTTCGTGGAAAACCTCGACATCGTACAGCAGTTCGAACAACTGCCCGACGGAAACTGGGTGCTGACCGACGACGACATGACCGTGGAACTGCACTTCGTGAAAGGCATCCAAGGCCTGGAAGTGCAGCGGACCACCAAGTACAGCGACTATCAGTTCACGGAGATAGAACCCCGCCTCTTCCGCCTGAAAGGAAACGTCATCAAGGAGGCGAACATGCTTGCCAAGAGCGACGAGTATTGGGCGAAAGTGCGCCAAGTGCCCCTCACCAAGAAGGAGAGCACGATGGACGTATTCATGAACCGCATCGAACAGATTCCCGGCTTCAAGTACGTCATCTTCGGGGCGAAAGCCTTGATTGAGAACTTCGTGGAAACGGGCAGCAAGAACCATCCCAGCAAGTTCGACTTCGGTCCTATCAATACAATGATAACCAGCAACTACGTCAACGGCACGCGCTTCCGTCTGAGCGGTATGACAACCGGTAACCTCGACCCGCATTGGAGCCTGAGCGGTTACGGCGCCTACGGAACCAAGGACAAGAAATGGTTCTACTCCGGGCAGGTGGCCTACTCCTTCAACAAACGCGAATACGTATTGTGGGAGTTCCCGAAGCACTACATCGCCTTCAAGTACACCTACGACGTGATGTCTCCCATGGACAAGTACCTCGCCACGGACAAGGACAACTTGTTTGTCGGCTGGAAATGGACCACGGTAGACCAGATGTCCTACATGCGCGACGCCACGCTGACCTACGAGCTGGAGACTAATACCGGCTTCTCCGTACAGGCCATGGCACGCCACCGCAACGACCAGCCTGCGGGGCAACTGCAATACTGGAAGAACAACGGAGAAACACCCGGACAGTGGGATGAAAAGAATACGCTGGTGCACGACATCACCACTACCGAGCTGGGTGTGACCCTGCGTTACGCTCCTGGTGAAACCTTCGTCAACACCAAACAGCGCCGCGTGCCCGTATCGTTGGATGCGCCCACCTTCACCCTCTCCCACACCGCCGGATTCAAGGGCGTGCTGGGTGGAGAGTACAACTTCAACTTGACGGAAGCCAGCATCCGGAAGCGCTTCTGGCTCGGCTCGTGGGGCAAGCTGGACGTAACGGCACGTGCCGGTGCGCAATGGAACACCGTTCCCTTCCCGCTGCTGAACCTACCGATGGCAAACCTCTCGTACATCACGCAGAACAACGAGTCCTTCAACCTCATCAACAACATGGAGTTCCTGAACGACCGTTACACCTCCCTCAACCTAAGCTACGACATGAACGGAAAACTCTTCAACCGCATCCCGCTCATCAAGAAGCTGAAGTGGCGCGAGATGTTCCGCATCCGTGGTCTGTGGGGCACGCTGACGGACAAGAACAACCCATACAAGAGCAACAATCCCGACTTGTTCCTCTTCCCCATGCGCGACGGTGTACCCACCAGCCACGTCATGGGCAAGACTCCCTATGTGGAAGCCAGTGTAGGTATCTACAATATCTTCAAGCTGCTCCACATAGAATATGTACGCCGACTGACCTATACGGATATACCGGGAGTGAAGAAGGGCGGTATACGCTTCATGATATTAATGATTTTTTAAGAGTTACATACTATGCAACCATTAGCAGAACGGCTTAGACCAAGAACATTAGATGAATATATCGGTCAGAAACATTTAGTGGGACCGGGTGCAGTGCTGCGTAAGATGATTGATGCAGGACGTATCTCTTCGTTTATCCTATGGGGTCCTCCGGGAGTGGGAAAGACAACCTTGGCGCAGATTATCGCCAACAAGCTGGAAACTCCTTTCTATACGCTCAGTGCCGTGACCAGCGGCGTGAAGGACGTGCGCGACGTGATAGAGCGCGCCAAGAGCAACCGTTTCTTCTCGCAAGCCAGTCCCATCCTCTTCATTGACGAGATACACCGCTTCAGCAAATCGCAGCAAGACTCACTGCTGGGAGCCGTGGAGCAAGGCACCGTGACGCTGATAGGCGCCACCACGGAGAACCCTTCGTTCGAGGTCATCCGCCCGCTGCTGTCCCGCTGCCAGCTCTATACCTTGAAGTCACTGGAGAAGGACGACCTGCTGGAACTGCTGCAACGCGCCATCACCACAGACACCGTGCTGAAGGAACGGAAGATAGAACTGAAAGAGACCACTGCCATGCTCCGCTTCAGCGGAGGAGACGCCCGCAAGCTACTCAACATCCTCGAGCTGGTGGTAGACTCCGAAGCCGCAGACCCTGTCCTCATCACCGACGACATGGTGACCGAACGCCTGCAACAGAACCCTCTTGCCTACGATAAGGACGGCGAGATGCACTACGACATCATCTCCGCCTTCATCAAATCCATTCGCGGCAGCGACCCGGATGGCGCCATCTACTGGCTGGCACGCATGGTAGAAGGCGGTGAGGACCCTGCCTTCATAGCCCGCCGCCTCGTCATCTCCGCCTCCGAAGACATCGGACTGGCCAACCCCAACGCGCTGCTGCTTGCCAACGCCTGCTTCGACACGCTGATGAAAGTGGGATGGCCCGAAGGACGTATCCCCCTGGCAGAAGCCACCATATACCTCGCCACCAGTCCTAAGAGCAATTCAGCCTATATGGCCATCAACAATGCCCTGGAACTGGTACGCGAAACGGGCAACCTCCCCGTCCCCCTGCACCTACGCAATGCGCCCACCAAGCTGATGAAGCAGTTGGGCTACGGCGAGAAGTATAAGTACGCCCACGACTACCCCGGCAACTTCGTCAAGCAGCAATTCCTGCCCGACGAACTGAAAGACCGCCGCATCTGGGAACCACAACTCAACCCTGCCGAGCAAAAGCATAAGGAACGGATGCAGCAACTCTGGGGAGAGGAAAAGAAATGGTAAACTATCAATTCAAATTAAAAATTAAAAATTAGAGATTAAAAGTCGGATACAGAAAATCCCCACAACAAATAACTCATAACTCATAACTCCATGAATATAGTAGTATTAGACGGCTATGCCGCCAACCCCGGCGACCTCTGCTGGGACGAATTGCAAGCCTTGGGCGAGTGCACCATCTACGACCGCACCGCCCCTGCGGAAGTATTGGAACGCGCTGCTGGTGCAGAAATCCTGCTGACCAACAAAACTGTACTCACCGCTGAACACATGGCGGCACTGCCCGAACTGAAGTATATCGGTGTGCTGGCCACCGGATATAACATCGTAGACACCACTGCCGCCAAAGAACGCGGAATCATCGTCACCAATATTCCCGCCTACAGCACCGACTCCGTAGCCCAAATGGTCTTTGCCCACATCCTAAACATCACCCAGCAAGTGCAACACCACTCCGAAGAGGTGCACCGGGGCCGCTGGACAGCAAGCAAGGACTTCTGTTTCTGGGACACGCCGCTCATCGAACTGCGCGAAAAGAAGCTCGGAATCGTAGGCCTGGGCCACACCGGTTTCACCACCGCCCGCATCGCCATCGGCTTCGGTATGAAGGTATGTGCCTACACCTCCAAGACCAACTTCCAGCTTCCTCCCGAAATCCGCAAGATGGAGCTGGACGAGCTGTTCCGCGAATGTGACATCATCAGCCTGCACTGTCCCCTCACCGACTCCACCCGCGAGATGGTAAATGCAGAACGGCTCCGACTGATGAAGCCCACCGCCATCCTCATCAATACCGGACGCGGCCCGCTCATCAACGAACAAGACCTTGCCGACGCACTTAACAACGGTACCATCTATGCCGCCGGCGTAGACGTACTCTCGCAAGAACCTCCCCGTGCCGACAATCCGTTGCTCTCCGCCCGCAACTGCTACATCACTCCGCACATTGCCTGGGCAAGCACCGCCGCGCGCGAACGCCTCATGCAGATTATGCTCGAGAACATCAAGGCCTACCAAGACGGCAAGCCGGTGAACGTAGTGAATAAATAAGCAAACAACATGGGAAAGTCCGCCGTAAAAGGTCTGTTCTACATCTGTCTGATAGCAGCGACATTCGTCTTGGCCACCATCACCATAGTGGCAGCCTTCTCAGGAAATGTAGCTCCGGTCGATTCCGTCATCATGCCATTACTGGGGCTGGCAGTGCCCGTACTCCTGATTGTCAATCTGATAACGGCACTCTGCTGGGCATTGGCCCGTAAGCGCTGGGCACTGGTTCCGCTGGTGGCATTCTTCTGCAACTGGGGATATCTGACGTCTGTCTTCCAGCTCCACCTGCCGAAAGACAAAACCCCGGCAGGCAAGTATCTGAAGATAGCCACCTACAACATACACAACTTCGGAGGTGAGATTACCGGTTATTCCTGCAAGGAGATAGCCCGGTACATGCAGCAGGAAGGCGTGGATGTGCTGTGCTTCCAGGAGTTCGGAGACAACAGCGACTTCCCCACAGACAGCATACGGCGCGTACTCTCGCATTGGTCACACGCGCTCATCCCTTCTGAAGACTCCGTCAAGGGCGTACTGCCTATCGCCGTATTCAGCCGCTATCCATTGGCGAACCACCGTTTCATCACTTACCAGCAAAGCTCCAACTGTAGCATGATGTGCGATGTAGCGATGGGTACGGATACCATACGTCTGATAAACAACCACCTGCAGACCACCAGCGTCAGCCAGAAGCGCAGGAAGTGGGAACGCGAGCTGGCCACCGACGACACCCGCCGCGAAGTCCAGGCAGCCAAAGATGCCGCAGGCACCCTGCACGAAAACTTCATGAAGCGGGCCACGCAGACTTACGTCATCAGCCACTACGCCAAGACCAGCCCCTATCCCGTGCTGCTATGCGGCGACTTCAACTCAATACCTTCCTCCTACACCTACCATCATTTGAGGAAAACCCTCAAAGACGGATTCCGCACTGCCGGAAACGGATACATGTACACCTACCGCTATGCCAAACGCATGTTGCGTATTGATTACATCTTCCACTCCCCTAGCTTGAAGGGTATCGAATACTACTCTCCGGACCTGGATTTGTGCAGCGACCACAATCCAGTGATTATGGAGGTTGAAATACAATAAAGTAAAGAAAGCCAAAAACAATAAGGGTTGTCCCGGAAATCCCGTACCAGCAGCACCGTCAGTATGCCCCCACTTTCTTTAACACAATCTCTTTTAAATTAGCTCCTTAAAACGTTATATTTCTCAAAATAAAGGCAATAGTACGCAAAATTATATATAAAGCCATTACATTACGATTACAAATTTTAAGAACTTGCATGGTCTTTTTCATTGAAAGGAGGGAGAAGGAAGATGAAGGGAGGCAGAGGGAGTTATCAGGATTTATTCAATACAAGGCAGCACCACCGTGAAACGGCTTCCACGACCTTCCTCGGACTGGAGTTCGATGCGTCCTCCCATCTTTTCGACAATGAGCACACAGATGGACAAGCCCAGCCCGACGCCTTGGGAAAACTCGCTGCGCTTGTAGAAACGCTCGAAAATCATCTTCTGCTCGCTGTGCGGAATGCCTATGCCGGTGTCTTCCACATAAAGATGTACCTCGCTCATGCCGGACGGACAGCAATACCCCAGCCGGATGCTGCCTCCTTTCGTAAACTTGTTGGCATTGTTCAGGAAGTTGGTGAGTACCTGTGTCAGTCGCATGGGGTCTACATTCACCTGCACATCTTCGGGAGAAAAATCCTTGAGGAACTGCAACGGCGGCCGGATAAGCAGGCTATGCGTCTGATAGACGTCATCGAGCAGCCGGCACACGCTCTCCCGCTGAAAGGTGAACGAGAGGTTACCCGACTCGATGCGCGACAGTTCCAGCACATCGCCCACCAGCTTCAGCAGCAGTTTGGTATTGGTGTTGATAATGTCCACAAACTCCTGCCGCTCTTCGTTTGAAAACTCCGGCTCATTGGCCAGCATGTCCGAGAAGCCGACAATGGCATTGAGCGGAGTGCGGATCTCGTGGCTCATGTTGTTGAGGAACGACTGTTTCAGTTCGGCCTGCTCCGCCAGCTCGCGGGATTCTATCAGCTCCTGCTCGTGGTCTTTCAGTTCCTGGATATTCTGCAGCAATCCGGCTATGATGGGTGCGTGTCCGGGGGTGTGGATGGTATTGTCGCCGCGTCCCAGCCACATCAGATGGCGTATCGCTATGGAGTCGCTCGTCATGCGCACAATCTTCGTGGTGTCCAGCAACACGTCTATGTTCTGCCGTTTCAGTATAGGGCTGATAGTCTCCCTCTCGCGCACACGGTGATAGGAGGAACCGGCAAAGTAAGCACCCTCGGTAGAGGTCACGATGGCGAACCCCTGCCCACGACACTGCTCATTCAACGCATGCCATCAGCGCATAGGCAGCCTGGTCGTCGAGCACGGCTATCAACTCGGCTCCCCAGGCAGAGAGGTCGTCCACGAAACCGGCCATACGGAGGTTTTCTGCCTCCTCCATGTAGCGGTCGCAGTCCAGATAGTATTCGCGTACATCGCAGTCCAAGCCGAGAAGGCTGAACTCTTTTTGCAACAGTTCCAGAGCCTTCGCAGCAGGCGGATAGCCCGGCTCGAAAGAGTGTATCAGCGCAATACGCCGTGTCTCCGCATGGGCAGGGTGTGCACACACGAGGCAGAGAGAAAGAATCAATATGTATCCGGCAACTGCCTTTATGTGCTTCATATCCGGAAGGTCCTTTTCGACTTGTATCAGCAAAGATACGAATGTTTTTTAAGAATAATGGACTATTTCTTCTGTTTCTGTAACAAAGAATACGTTTTCTTAAATCATTGACACATCCCAACTTATCTTTCAGAGGATTTACCGAATATCCCTAAAGAACCGATTCTTCGTCCAGTATTCCAAAGTGGAGATCTATTTGTTCTTGACCTTCGGCAACACCGCATTCAGTACCATATATCCCAACATACCGGCAACAATCGTTCCCAGCAATACACCAAACTTCGCCTGGTTCAGCAGATCCGGATATTCTCCTGCAAAAGAAAGGTTGGCAATAAATAAAGATACCGTAAAGCCAATACCCCCCAACAAGGATACTCCGGCAACACTTCTCCAATTCATTCCCGGAGGCATTGAGGACAAACCACTCTTGACCGCCAGCCAGGTAAACAGAAAAATACCGATAAACTTGCCAAGAAGCAATCCTGCAGCCACCGCTATACTAACAGCTCCAACAACGCCACCGCCTCCACTGAACACCACACCGGCATTGGCAAAGGCAAAGAGCGGCAGTATCACAAAGTTTACCGCACCATGCAAATTGTCTTCCAGGGATTGCAAAGGACTAATTACATGATCAGAAGCGCGCTCCACTTGTTTTAGAGTGGCAATCTGCTCATTGGTCAATATAATATTATCTGATTTGGTAACCGGAAAATCACCGATAATGTCGCGGATGCGTTTAATGTATTTCCCGGCATCCAAACGGGGACGGGCCGGTATTACAAAGGCCAGTATCACTCCGGAAATAGTGCTGTGAATACCCGACTGAAGGAACAAATACCAAATAATTACCCCGATAAGCAGGAAGAATATCTTCTGTGTCATACCGAATTTCCCCATATAGTAAAGGAAGAAATAAAGGACAGCAGCTACAATAAGATATCCGTATGCCACTTCGGAACTATAGAAAATGGCAATAACCAGAATGCCGCCAATATCATCGACCACTGCAAATGCCGTCAGGAAAATTTTCAGACTCAAAGGCACCCGTTTACCCAGCAGACTGAGTACACCCAATGAAAAAGCAATATCCGTAGCCATCGGTATAGCCATACCGCGCGTTTCCGGAGTACCCTGAACGACCAGAAGTGAATAGACAATGACCGGCACCAGCATACCGCCACATGCCGCTACAAAGGGTAAAGAGGCCTTACGAAAGGAAGAAAGTTCACCCACCAGCAGTTCCCGCTTTATCTCCAACCCCACAGCCAGAAAGAAAACAGTCATCAGGCAGTCGTTTATAAACTCAATCATTTTCAATGGATGACCGCCATGGGAGAACAAGTTGAAGTCTCCGATGCGCAGATGTAGTTCCTGCAAAAGAAAGCCCTGATACAACGGAGCCATTGGTGAATTAGCAATAACGGCCGCCAAAATAGCCATCAAAAACAGCAAGATGCTCGCCGCTATATTCAGCGACGAGAAGTTTTTCACAGTACGCAAAATAATCATAAAGAAGTATATTTGATTTAAGATTTCATCCTTTCGACATCAATCCAGCTTCAAGACTGCAAGGAACGCTTTCTGAGGTACCTCCACATTACCAATCTGTTTCATACGCTTCTTACCTCTCTTCTGTTTCTCAAGCAATTTTCGTTTACGGCTCACGTCACCTCCATAACATTTGGCCGTTACGTCCTTACGCACAGCCTTAATCGTTTCCCGGGAAATAATCTTGGCACCGATAGCAGCCTGAATGGCGATATCGAACTGCTGTCTCGGAATCAGGTCTTTCAACTTCTCGCACATCCGGCGTCCCAACTCGTAGGCATTGTCAAAGTGTGTCAAGGTAGAAAGAGCATCCACCGGCTCACCGTTCAGCAAAATATCCAGCTTCACCAGTTTGGAAGGGCGGAAACCGTGGGGATGATAGTCAAAAGAGGCATATCCCTTGGAGATACTCTTCAATTTATCATAGAAATCGATGACTATTTCGCCAAGAGGCATGTCATAGTATATTTCTACGCGGTTACCTGAAATATATTCCTGCTTCACCAGCTCGCCACGCTTGCCCAGACAAAGAGTCATGATAGGGCCGATGTAATCAGTAGTGGTAATCACCGAGGCGCGGATATAAGGCTCCTCAATACGGTCTATCATGGTAGGGTCGGGCATGCTGCCGGGGTTATGCACTTCGGTCATATTTCCCTGCTTGTCATAGATATTGTAGGAAACGTTGGGCACAGTGGTGATAACGTTCATATCAAATTCGCGGTCAAGGCGTTCCTGCACAATCTCCATGTGGAGCAACCCAAGGAAACCGCAACGGAAACCAAAACCCAAAGCCAATGAGGACTCAGGCTGGAAAGTCAGCGAAGCATCATTCAACTGCAACTTCTCCAAAGAAGAACGCAAGTCCTCGAAATCTTCTGCCTCGATGGGGTACACACCGGCAAAAACCATCGGCTTCACCTCCTCAAAACCGGCGATGGCCTCTTCGCAAGGACGGGCAATATGCGTAATCGTATCACCTACTTTCACTTCCTTAGAGGTTTTGATACCCGAGATGATATAGCCCACATCCCCCGTACGCAACTCCGGACGTGGCATCATTTCCATTTTGAGCACTCCGATTTCATCCGCATCATATTCCTTGCCTGTATTGAAGAATTTCACTTTATCCCCTTTACGAATCACACCGTTCACTATCTTGAAATATGCAATGATACCACGGAAAGAATTGAAGACAGAATCGAAAATCAACGCCTGCAACGGAGCTTCCTCGTCACCCTCCGGGTGAGGGATACGCTCAATGACCGCAGCCAGAATCTCTTCCACTCCCATGCCTGTTTTGCCGGAAGCACGGATAATCTCATCACGCTTGCAGCCCAACAGTTCAACGATTTCGTCCTCCACTTCCTCGGGCATGGCGCTTGCCATGTCACATTTGTTGATGACGGGGATAATCTCCAAATCATGCTCAATCGCCATATAGAGGTTTGAAATGGTCTGCGCCTGCACTCCTTGCGAAGCATCTACAATAAGCAAGGCTCCTTCACAAGCGGCGATGGAACGTGACACCTCGTACGAGAAGTCCACGTGTCCCGGAGTGTCTATCAAGTTCAGAATATACTTTTCACCTTTATAGGTATACTCCATTTGTATGGCATGGCTCTTGATGGTGATACCTCTTTCCTTCTCAAGGTCCATGTCATCCAGCATCTGTCCGTTAGTTACTTGTATAGTATTGGTAAATTCCAGCAGACGGTCTGCCAAGGTTGATTTACCGTGGTCGATATGGGCAATAATGCAAAAATTTCGTATATTCTTCATTGTCAATAACTATCTATTAATTGGGTGCGCAAAGATAATGAAAACAGAGCAAATAAAAAAAATGCGTTGATAACATATTCATGTACCAACGCATCTTTTTATAACATTCCAATCAATTCCTCGCTTAGTTCAGCTTTACAAACAATTCGCCTTCCACTTCAGAAGTAGAGACCTTGTCTTCTCTTAACAACCAGCCCAATCCCAGGAAGAAGTCCTTGTCGATCAGTTTAGTTGCTTTCTTGATTTGCTTGTGAGTCAAGCCATCTGTGCCATTCAGTGCAGTCCAAATCTGTCCTGCAACATTACCAGCTTTTTCTTTTAACATTTCTATTTGCTTTTAGTTAAACGTTATCCTCATCTCCAAAGATAGAGATGTCGGTGTTTTTATATCGCTGCAAAGATAGGTATATTTATGTTATACAACACGTTATTAGGCACTTTTTTTCTTACTAAGGGGTAAAAAAGTTCTTTTTTCTTACTTTGAGGACGTTTTTTCCAGGTATTCAGTCCAAATTTGGGCAGCTACCTCTACCATCTTGGCACACGGGCGTTTAGCATAATACTGCTCGGTACGGGCTTCCGGAACGGACGAACCTTCCGGTTTTCTCAATCCCAACAGTTCAGCACATATCAAAGAGCCGTTCCGTTTCTTGAACTCAGCAGCCAGCTCCTGCACCAACGCATAGTTTGCCGCCTTACCTTCACGGTCCTTGCCTTCCACAGCTCCTTTTTCCAATCCGGCCAATAGGAACATGCCGCATGCAGCACCGCATGTCTGCCTCATACGACCTATGCCACCACCAAAAGAGGCGGACATCCGGAAAGCCTGCTCTTCTGTAAAACCATACATATCTGCAAAAGCTCCCACTACCGATTGCGAACAGTTATAGCCACTCTTGAAAAGCTCCACAGCTTTTTCGATTCTGTCTTTTGTTTCCATCATCATTATTCTGTAATTTCCAACAACATCGGACAATGGTCCGAATGAACAACGTCACCCAATATTCTCGCCTCCTTCAACATCGGGCGCACCGGTTCATTCACCATGCAATAATCAATGCGCCACCCTTTGTTCTTGGCACGTGAATTAAAGCGATAGCTCCACCACGTATATTCCTGCTTGTCGGGATGAAGCCAACGGAAGGAATCTATGAATCCCGCATTGAGAAAGCGCGTCATCCACTCCCGCTCTTCAGGCAGGAAGCCACTGTTGGTGGCATTCCTGATAGGGTCGTGAATGTCTATTGCCTCATGGCAGATATTATAATCGCCGCAAAGAATGAGTTTAGGACGCGTACGTTCCAGCTCCAATACATATTCCTGGAATTTCTCCAACCAGACCATCTTAAAGGCCTGGCGTTCATCACCGCTGGTACCGGAAGGATGATAAACACTCACAACAGACACATCACCGAAGTCGGCACGGATAAAGCGCCCTTCGTTATCGTATTCTTCGATACCCATACCATATTCCACATGGTCCGGTTCTTGCTTGCTCAGAATAGCGACTCCACTATACCCCTTCTTCTGTGCAGAATATAGATAATGCTTATACCCCAAAGCATCCAGCGCTTCTGCCGGATACTGTTCCGGTTGCAGCTTCGTTTCCTGCAAACAAAGCACATCCGGCTGCTCTTGTGCCAGCCACTCGGGAAAACCTTTTGTCACGGCAGCCCGTAGCCCATTTACGTTATATGTAATAATCTTCATACTTATTTGATTTCTTAGAAATGAATTATTCAAGATGTCAACTCGGATACCAGCAGCATGATATTCAGCACAGTGACCACCGCAGCAATGGCATAAAGTACAAATGTACTCCATTTACTGTTTACATACTGCCCCATCACTTTGCGTGAAGAAGTCAGTCCCACTTGCAGGAAAACCGTAAACGGCAGCTGGATGCTCAGTATCATCTGTGAAATCAGCAGTCCTTTGAACGGGTCTCCGATAAAGAAAATCAGCAGCAGTGCAATACCCAATGACAGAATCACACCCACCTGCGAGTGACTGTCTTTGATATGATAGGATTCTCCGAAAATACCGGCAAAGATAGAACCTGCCGCCATACCGCTGGTTATCGTGGAAGATATACCCGCCATCAGTAATGCCAATGCAAAAACCACGGCAGCACTGTTCCCCAGCAACGGCTCCAGCAAGGATTTGGCCTGCTGCAACTCTTCCACCTGAATACCGCTTTTAAAGAAAGTTGCCGCAGCCAGCAGTATCATGGCACTGTTGATGGCCCATCCCACAATCATAGAGAACAGCGTGTCGAACAATTCATATTTCAACACCTTACGGATGGATGCATCATCTTTCTTATTATATTCATGGCTCTGTATCACTTCCGAGTGCAGAAACAGATTATGCGGCATCACCACCGCACCGAGCACACTCATGATAATCAGCATGCTCCCATGCGGGAACGAAGGTGTCACCCACCCTTGTGCAGCCAGCAACCAATCTATCTTCACCAGAAACAGCTCATAGATAAAGGAGAGCCCGATGACCGAAACAAAAGCAATGATGGAACGTTCTATCTTCTTGTAGGAATTAGTGAAAAGCATGACGACTACAAATACGGTAGTCAAGATAGAGCCCCATATGATGGGAATGTCAAACAGCATCTGCAAAGCGATGGCACCTCCCAATATCTCTGCCAGCGAAGTCGAGATGGAAGCCAGCACTGCTGTACCCAATATGGGACGCGACACCCAGGAAGGAGTATATTTGGTAGCGGCTTCGGACAAGCACAAGCCGGTTACAATGCCAAGATGCGCCACATTATGCTGCAATACAATCAGCATGATAGTGGATAAAGTCACGACCCACAGCAACGAATAGCCAAATTCAGACCCTGCCGCAAAATTAGATGCCCAGTTCCCCGGGTCAATAAAGCCCACAGTCACCAGCAGTCCGGGACCTATATATTTAAAAACGTCCAGACCGCCCAGATAGCGTTTGTGGTCTCTCCGTTTCAAGTCTTTAAAAATATTCTTCATTGTGTCTGTTCAATTAAGAGCGTAAAAATACTCAAATAATAACAAATACCTCCATGTTAGGTTCAAAAAAAGCCCCTGGCATCTTTCAATGTCAGGGGCTCTCATCCATTCTTTCAGGCAGGAGGCTCAATACCCCATCTCGTGCAATGCCTTGCACAATTGGTCGGGGCAGGAAGTGGAACGTCTTCCGCAGCGAATTCCTTCCAAACGGGCAATCACCGCATCTACCGGCATGCCTTTCACCAAACGTGAAAGTCCTTGCAGGTTTCCATTACATCCACCCCAAAATGCCACTTCTTTCACAATACCATCTTCCACATCCAGTTCGATGTTACTGCTACACGTACCTTGTGTCTTGTATGTATATGTCATTATTCTCCGCCTTCTTCCGGTTTCATGTTAGTATAAACCGTCTGTACATCATCAAACTCTTCGAGACGCTCTATCATCTTGTCGATAGTTTCGCGTTGCTCGGAAGTCACATCCTTCATATCGTTCGGGATATAGGTAAACTCACCGCCGACATCTTCAAAACCGCACTCTTCCAAATGTTTCTGGATAGCTGCATAGCTTTTCGGGTCACCATAAATAGTGATAGTACCTTCTTCTTCATCCTCTTCGTAGTCTTCCTCTACGTCATAGTCTATCAAGTCAAGAATGAGTTCCTCCATATCGATACCGTCTTTCTTCTTGAAAGTGAACACGCACTTGTGATCAAACAAGAAAGCCAGTGAACCCATTGTTCCCAAGTTACCGCCGAACTTGTTGAACACGGAACGCACATCGGCTACTGTACGGGTAGTGTTATCGGTCAGTGTATCCACAAAAACAGCTACACCGTGAGGACCGTATCCTTCATAAGTCATACCCTTATAGTCGCTCTGGTCCTTACCCATCGCATTCTTGATAGCACGTTCAATATTATCCTTCGGCATGTTTTCACGCTTACAAGTAGCGATAACCGAACGCAGTGTCGGGTTGTTTTCCGGCTCCGGACCACCGGCCTTCACCGCAATAGCAATTTGTTTACCCAGTCTTGTAAAGGTCTTTGCCATGTGACCCCATCTTTTCAATTTGGCAGCTTTTCTATATTCAAACGCTCTTCCCATTGGAACTGTATTTTAAATTATGAATTATAAATTCTGAATAATGAATCAACGCAGCTTGGCACCCAACTTGTCCTCCAGGTTCTTCACTAGTTTGGACATAATCTTGTCAATCTGCTTATCGTTCAACGTGGCATTCTCATCCTGCAGCAAGAAGCTCACCGCGTAACTCTTCTTACCGGCTTCCAGATTCTTACCCTCATAAACGTCGAAGAGAGAAACCTCCTTCAGCAGCTTTTTCTCCGTCTCGTAGGCAATCTTCTCAATTTCCGCAAACTGCACTTTCTTGTCGAGCAGCAACGCCAAGTCGCGTTTCACGGCAGGGAACTTGGAGATTTCCGTATAGCTCACCTTCACATTGCGGATGGCCTTCAACAATTCTTTCCAGTTGAAATCGGCATAGTAAACCTCGTTGTCAATATCGAATGCCTTCAGCAGCTTCTTTGTTACAATACCGAAAGTAGCCAACCGCTTTCCACCCCTTGTCTGTACGGATAAACCGGCAGCATAGATATCATCAGTCAGATTGCCGACAACCAAATCATGCATGTGCAGCCCCAATCTGGCAAAGACATTCTCAACGTATGCCTTCAGCTCATATACCGAGCTGTTCTCGTCCGGATGAGCCCATGAGTTGGCCACCCTCTTGCCAGTCACCCACAAACCAAGATGATAGTCTTCGGAATAAGCGGCAAGCACTTTCTCCGGATTCTTCTTTTCCTCGTTGAAGTGATAACAATTACCGAATTCAAAGAATTTCAGGTCTGCATTCTTACGGTTGGCGTTGTGCGAGATGCTTTCCAATCCACCGAAAAGCAGTGTCTGACGCATGGCATTCAAGTCTGCACTCAACGGATTCAGCAACATTACCAGATTCTTCGACGGATAAGACTCCAAGTTGTCATAGTAAGCGGCACGCGTCAACGAGTTGTTCAGAATCTCATTGAAACCACAGCCCACCAGCTGCTCGGCAACCAGGTTTTGCAGTTTGTTGGATTTATCATATTCACCCTTGGTAGTCAGGCAAGACTTCAAGGTAGTCGGAATCTCCACATTATTATATCCGTAGATACGCAGGATATCCTCTATTACATCGCAATCGCGCTGCACGTCCACACGGTAAGGAGGAACATCCAGTGTAAGCCCTTCGGCTGTCTCGTCTACAATCTTCATTTCCAGACTTGTCACGATGCTCTTGATGGTATCCACCGGAATAACTTTACCAATCAGTGAGTTCACTTTCTCATAGGCAAGTTCCACACGGAAATCCTTGGCAGGAGCGGCGCACACATCTTTTATTTCAGAAGAAATGGTACCTCCGGCAAGTTCCTTTACCATCAAAGCAGCCAGCTTCAGGCAGTAAATAGTGGCATTCGGGTCAATACCTCTTTCAAAACGGAAAGAAGCATCTGTGTTCAATCCATGACGACGGGCTGTCTTGCGCACCCATGTGGGATGGAAGTAAGCACTTTCAAGGAACACATCCTTGGTGGTTTCCGTAGAACCGGAATCCAGACCGCCGAACACACCGGCAATACACATCGCCTCTTCCTTGTTGCAAATCATCAGGTCGCGTTCGTTCAATTTACGTTCCACGCCATCAAGAGTTACAAACGGAGTACCTTCCGGCATGGTCTTTACAATCACCTCACCGCCTTTAATCTTATCTGCATCGAAGCAGTGCAGCGGCTGGCCGAAAGCATGGACGATATAGTTGGTAATATCCACCACATTATTGATAGGACGCAGGCCGATAATACGCAACTTGTTCTGCAACCATTCGGGGCTTTCTTTCACTGTAACCCCTTTCACCGTAACGCCGGCATATCGGGGACATGCCTCGCTGTTCTCTACAGTTACTTTAATATCCAAGTCGTGATTTTCTACCGCAAAAGCGTCTACCGAAGGTTTCTTCAAGGCAGCCTGCTTACCGTTCTGTATCAAGTAGGCATACAAGTCGCGTGCCACCCCATAATGTGAGCAAGCATCGGCACGGTTGGGAGTGATGTCCACTTCCAGCACGTAATCGCTCTTGATGTTATAGTAGTCCTTGGCAAGCGTACCCGGAACAGCAGTTTCCGGCAATACGATGATGCCCGCGTGGTCCGTACCGATACCGATTTCATCCTCAGCACAAATCATGCCGACAGATTCCACGCCACGAAGTTTTGATTTCTTGATGGTAAAGCATTCGTCACCGTCATACAGTTTTGTACCCAACGTGGCTACTACCACTTTCTGTCCGGCAGCTACATTCGGAGCGCCGCATACAATCTGCACGGGTTCACCTTGTCCCAGGTTCACCGTAGTGACGTGCATATGGTCTGAGTTAGGATGAGCTTCGCATGTCAGCACTTCGCCGATGACCAGTCCTTCCAGTCCGCCTTTAATGGTTTGCACCTCTTCCACACTTCCCGTTTCCAGTCCGATGGAGGTCAGTGCCGCAGCAACTTCATCCGGTGTCAAATCGAAATCGACATACTCTTTCAACCAATTATAAGAGATATTCATATCATTATATTTTTATTGTTTCCAAAAGTGACCTGCAAAGGTAATAAGATTTTTTGGTTGGCAGGGAATTATAAATGAAGAAAATAACAAAAAGGCGATGAAGTGCTTTTCCTTCACCGCCTTTCTCCTAATATTACTACATGAATCTACAATTTATACATTCATTGCATTGGCACCTAAAGCTCCCAATATGGCAGAAGCAACAGCTATCACTACCTTCAAAATCTTGTCCCAAACGTTCTTTTTCATAGTTTTAATCTTTCTAAATTAGTAAATACATCTTATCCTAATGGGTTCTCGCCTTGGTCACCGTCAGAACCACCACCGGAATTGCCACCATCACCGGCATCATCCTTACCGTCAGTCACCACTCCCGTCCATTTCTCAAACTCCACACCCTGGAGCAGGGCACGCGTAGTGCCGATGGCAGCCGGGCGCGTGTATTCCGGAGTAAACTGGCAGCGTAGAGCAGTCACCTGATTGGGATTCACGTCTTCAGATTTTGCCACTCCCTTACCTCGCGTACGGGCCTTCATGGTGAATGTGCCCAGGCCATCCAGACGCACCGTACGGCTGTTCAGCAACTGGCTTCTCATTACCGTCATCAGGTTACGGATCACATTATGTACGTCACCCGGAGTCAAGGAAGACTTCTCGGCAATCACCTCAGCCAGCTGTTGTGCATCCACGGCTCTTCCCACTTTCTTCAAACTCAGATGCCAAAGTTTGGCACCTTCTTTCGTCGCCAGAGACGACTGTCTTGCATAATAAAATAAAGGCATACTATCTTTCTCCTTTTTACATTTTTAATTCAACATGGTTTTTAATCTCGTTTTGTTGATCAACAATGCAAAGGTGAGGATATATTTGCCTGCAAACAAAGAAAACAGCCTCGCCGAAGCTGTTTTCTGAGATAAGTTCATAAAGTATTGATTTACATGCTGACAGATTAGGAAAGCCAACTTAATCAAGAAAAGGAAAGCCTATTTCAAATTGATTGATGTAATCCAAAATACCTCTTCATGAAACAGACATAAATAAGACTTAACAAGAGGATGGTACATAGCAGATACCAGTAGCCTGAATCCAAACACATTATATATCCTACGATGATGATTGCCTGTACTGCCATGTAAATAGAAGAAACCATTACATGAGGAATCTTCAGCTCATTCGCCATAATCTGATACAGATGTTTGCGATGCGGCAGCCCGATATTCTCATGAAGTATTAAGCGGTGAATGATAGTCAGTACACTATCCACACCATAAACGAATAAAAGGACTATCCAGCTGAAATCTTCTGTTTCAATGATGAGCCTGCCTATCAGGAAAAGAAGGATGAAGGCAATGCTCACCGAACCCACATCACCCGCAAAGCATTTGGCTTTCTTACGAAAATTGAAGAAACAGAAGACTAGAACAGAACAGATAACGGTATAGATGAAATCCGCTTCCACAAAAGTAACCACCTCCTTATTGACATAAGCCAACGCAGCAAGAATAACCAGAGAATAACCTCCCGTTATCCCATTAATCCCATCCATAAAGTTGTAGGCATTGATGATGCCCGTACAGACTATCAAGGCTATGACTATCCACCACCAGGACAAGGAGAAAAGTCCCCACTGATAAAACATCATAGCCATAGCAGAGAAATGAAAAAGCAGCCTTGTCATCTGTCCGGTGGATTTTATATCGTCCACGAAGCTGATGAACGTCACCAGTGTCAAGGCAAGCAGGAACCAGGGATATTCAAAGCCACTCATCAGGAAATAGGCCAACGCCCCGAAATAAAAGATAATCCCACCACCACGCAAAGTCACTTTCGTATGAGAACTCCGCTCATTGGGCTTGTCGATGATATTGCACCTATCAGCCACTCTAAAATAAAAAAGTTCTGCTAAAAACAGCAGAACCAGTATTAGCAGATAATACATAACAGTATTTTCCTCTTTAATTTTTAATTATCAATTTTTAATTCTTAACTTTTAATTTGAGAACGATTTTATCGTTCTCACTATCCCCTCCTCTGCCCTCACCGGCATTCTGTCAATTCCCAGGGCAGCCTTTATCTTCGCATTACTCACCACATAATTCTCTGTCAACTTGCGCAGACGCTCTGCATTCAACGGCAAATGAAGCAATGTTCCAAGACGGGCACAGAACTCCATCATGCGTCTGTCCATTTGCCAAATATGCGGTTTACGTCCCAAAGCCTCACACATCAAAACTATCAGCTCATTCGTAGACAAAGCCTCGTCATCTCCCATGTGGTAGATACCACTCGCCACCTCCTTAGTCAACAGCCCTTCCACCACGTAGCAGAGATTCTCTATCGAAGTAAAAGACCTTCTGTTCTCAAAAGCCCCCAAAGGCCAGGGAATGCCTTTCCTCACCACATTATAAAGAAGATTCAGATTGCCTTTGTTGCCGGGACCATGAATCATGCAAGGACGCAGGATATAGACCTTCTTGTCATCATACGGGTTAGCTTTCAATTCCCCGTTTCCAATCTTCAACTTGCCAAGGATATAATTCTCGGCAGCTATCTTGCTCTCCCCATAAGGGCCTACCGGAGCAGGCACCACATCTTCAGTCAGCATATCCCCCACTACACTATCGGCAGCGGCTTTTACAGAACTGAAGAATACAAACTTCCTTGCAGACGATTCCATAAAGTAATCGAATACCCTCTGCGTCAGTCCCGTATTGACATCAAAATAAGTTTGGGCAGCTGCCTGATTCTTCGTATCATGGGCCTTGCCTGCCAAATGAATGATGGCATCAAACCTCGGAAGATTCTGCATTAGAAAAGAAGCCGACTCAATATCTTTCCAAGAAAAAGTCTTTACCACTCCCTCCTTTTCAGGTGCGACAATATCCAGCCCATAAAGGTTATGACGCTCCTTTAAGGCAACAACAAGGTTGGAACCCACAAAGCCGTGGATTCCGGTAATAAGTATGTTCATGAGAAAATCAATCTATAGGATAAAGATTACTCTTAACTAAATGATGAGGGATATCTGTTTCCGGCTCTATGTTAAAAGTATAAACATCATTGAAAGCTGAATGATAAATAGAGAAATCTATAAAATAAGCATGGTAAACAATGCCATGCTTAGTTATAAAGGAGTAATTCCATTCACTTTCTTCTGTAACTTCATAAGGGAGTTGAAAACTTAATTCCACGTTCTTTGGCTAATTTTTTAACATCACCTCCCTCTTGAACACATTTGCGTATAGCTCTCTTATCTTCCAATATTCGTAGGAAGACAGACTTCTTCTTATGTTCTATACTTTTGCTCATAAAAGATATGATTAATAAACTTGCAACAAAGATAACATACAAACAAAAACAAGGAAAGAGCCATACAATGAGTGCTTACGAATGTTATCAAGGAAAGGCAACTCATGCTGTTTTAAGCTATATCGAACTCACGTTATTTAAGGAGGAGCAATAGAACTATTAAAATAAGGAAGAGCCCAACTTTTCGGGGTCACTTCAAACCAGTTCTAATTTTATTTCTTCAAGATAGTGTTGTATGATTACTTCTTCACGGAAGTATGCCTCCACCTTCTTTCTACCATTAAGCCCCATATTAATCAGTTCTTCTTCAGACAATGACATTACATATTCCATTTTATTCGCAAGATCCTCCACGCTCCGTGAACGACATATAATGCCATTATACATATTTTCAATGATATCTCGACATCCGACATTATTAGAAGTTAAAACTACACGTTCCATAGCACAAGCTTCCATCAGTGAACGGGGTACTCCTTCTCCATAAAATGATGGTAAAAGGATACAATCAGCACTTTCTATATGTTGCCGTACATCAGAAACAGAACCTAAAAATGACACAAGATTATCTTTTTCCCATTTTCTGATTTCATCCATTGAAATGACGTCTTTACTTAATCCATCGACCAAACCCAATAAACGAATTTCAAAGTTAAGCACCCCTCTCTCTCTCAATAAATGAGAAGCTTTCGCAATATTCTCTACACCTTTCTCACGCAACATACGCCCCATATATAAAAAGATAAATGGAGAATGGCGCTTATATTTTGTCAAAGACTTGAAATAAGAAATATCAATTCCTTCTCCAGGTAAGATTGCAATTCTTTGTTTATCAATTATTCGATTCCTTAAAAACGCATCATAATCATCCTTATTCAACACCCACACTTTCTTTGGATAATGAAATGCAAACTTATATAAACCTATAACTATTTTTGAAACTATATTTTTTTGCTGAAATACAGAACCGGTGCCAGGTACTAAAGAAAGAGAGGGGATAGAATTCAGCTTAGCTGCCAATGAACCATATATATTAGGCTTTATTGTATAATGGATTATATAATCTGGGCTTATTTTTTTATACATTGAATAAAACTTGTATAATAACTTCAAATCCCCCAAAGGGGAAAACTGTCCCTCCATTTTATAAGGTATATGAGCAGCTCCTATTTCTACTATTTTGTTTACATAATACTCATAAGGAGCTGGTGACATAACATAAACATTATACCCATTTGCAATTAGGGCCTTAGCAATAGCTAAACGAAAAATACAAAAACAGCGTGTAGAGTTATCCACAAAAAGAATCGTCTTTTTTTTCATACAAGAAGTTTATTATAAAAATATATGCCTATTTCCGACATAGTGAAATGTTTTGCCAATCTACTTCGCAGTTATTTACAGCATTTTTCACAGCAATACAAATTTTTATTAATTAAAAAATTAATAATAACACAGAACTTATTACTAAATACCTCTTATTGTTCACGACAAACCTTAATTAAGTTTCTACGTTCATCCGCCAATATAGTTTTATGTATAGCAAGGCATTTTTTGTAGTACATTTCTTGCTCTGTAAGAAGATGAAATGTATAAATCAAATTCTCAAATGAAACATCATTTATATTAATCGCAAATTGCGAAAGATTAAGTTCTTCCATTATCCCAATTCCTTTATTTCCACCATATGATATAGAAATAGCAGGGACATACATATTTTGAGCAAATATTACAGAATGAAATCTAGTTCCAACAAAATAATCGCATTGACCATATAACCTCATCATGTCATAACAATTCAATTTTTCATCTTTTATTATTGGATACTTATTTTGTTGACAAAAGGTAGACACAACATCATTTATTGCAATAAAGTCATTCTCATGCGCACTTGGGCCAAGAGTATGTACAAAAAAAACTACTTGAAATCCATCTTTATTAATTTCTTCTACAAATTTAGACATACAACACACATACTCTTTATACCTTTCGCCACAATCTTCCACATCAGGAAAACGCCAAGGCCTTAAAGTGATGCCTACAATTTTCTTTTTAGTATTGATGTATTTAGACATATACTTTTCAGCATTCAAAGAACTTAAATCCTCCAAATAATATCCTAAATCAGAGTATTTTTGACATGATATAGACAAATACCTATCTAAAAATATTTTAGAAATATTTTCTCTCACAGAAACAACTTTAGCTTTTTCTAATACCATATTAACTAATTTTTTTGCATACTTATTCTTAATTGGTCCTATAGAATTAGGGAAGAAATAGATATTCTTTCCGTATCTTTGAGCTAAAAGAATAAGAAATAAGTTATAATACATCTGATAGCCATCAGTAATTTTTCCGTAAGAATGTATAAACCCTCCACCTTTTACATAAACATAATCCGCCTCTTTTATACATGCTAAAGTTGCCTTTTCTTGTTGTGATAAAAATAACGTCCCAACAACGTTCAAAATGACTTGATTACTTAACAAAAGTGAAGATGTAAACAGATCATACAAAGCAACCAACCCCCATAAGAAAACATCAAAGATTCCATAATTGACTCTTTTATGAGCACGAGTAACCGAAAAACGGCTTGGATGTTTCAATATTGGAGATATAAGATGATACCCCCTTTCATGAGTTTGCCATGATTGACGTTTTATATCATCAGAAGAGACCCCTGATTCAATAATGGAAATATAAACATCATTATTATAAATATCTTCAATTAAACGAATAGATTCCCAGACTAACGCTTGATCGCCCCTATTTAAATCCGTATTATTAGGGAGCAATAACACTTTCTTCATGCCAATTCTTTTTACAAATTCAACAAATATGTAATTCATTCATACTATGAGTAAAAAAATCATCAATAAACCGATTGCGTTTTTTTTCTAATAAAGAAAACTCATAGTTTTTAGCCTCTTCATAGTTCCGTATGGCATAATATTTCATACTCTCTACAGTAAAGGACAAGAGTTTTTTACAGATTTCACCAACATTTCCCTTTTTAAACACACAATTCTTATCAAGCAACTCTGGGATACCTGCTATTCTACTACCCAAAGCGGGACATGCACGACTCATAGCCTCTACTAATGCTCTTGGAAGCCCTTCTTGCTTACTTGGTTGGATATATATATCAGTATCATCAAGTAAACCTGCAATCTGGTCATGAGGTACACTACCATAAAATATTACTTGATTTAAAACATTCAATTGAATAGCCAAATTCCTCAAATAAGTAATATCTCCCCCTCCTATTAAATGATATTCATAGTATATCCCACATTTAGCCATCTCAGCAATTGCTCGTATCACATATTCCTGACCTTTATACCGTACATCCACAGCAGCCAATGTACTTATTATTAACGGACGCGAATTTTGTTCAAACATATCAATCCGTTTCAACCTTCGAGCCAATACATCCTGATTAATAGTTGGCAATCTTACATCACTACATCCCAAAGATTTTCCCTGAGTAGGATATCGGTTTTGTAGAAAATGATTCGTAACATAAAGAACATAATTTGCCCGAGAAACAATCCTACGCAAGCGCAGATAACGGAAAGGAGCAATTAACTTACCTTTAAAACTATAATTCCAATAAGCATCCCAAGGGCATGCAACTATTACTTGCAAACAAGGCTTATTTAATTTTCTCGCACAATCAACAACCTGCTCGCCAATAAATGAAGGAAGATGAACTACACAGATATCTGATTGTCTAACGGATAACTCTATTTTCTTTTTATTTCTCTGACGAGTAAATAGAAGTGAGTACAAACTATTTATCTTACCAACATCTACAAAATCAACGTTTTCCTTATCTATTTTATCCTGAGTAGGAGTTGTGCAAGGTTTGATCGTTGCCAAACAGAGCAAATGACTGCCAAGTCGTTTATACCGTGGAATGGCAGCACTTAATGAATTATTATAATAAGAACAATTACAGAACTCAACGGTAGCTGTAGAAGAAAATAACACTCTCATGCAAGTAAATTATAAGGTGAAAAAAATATTTTTATAAGGGAATAAGTGCTCAACATTCTGTGCTTGAGAGAATTGTGTAACATCCAGATAAAGCAAAGAATAAACTATTACTATTTCAGCAATAACAATTTTATTTTTCTTTGAAAAACAGAAAATACTAGGTAAAAGAAACCACAATGAAAGATTCATATAAAAGACGACTCTTCCAAACGAAAAAAATGATGTTAAAACTGAAGAAACAACAGAAAACAATAACAAAACAAGGGCTCCTGAATATATATTCAGTTCTTTTTTGGGGATTATATGCTTAAAACATAGTGCAAAAAACAAGAAAGGTAAAGAATCCAAGGTAGCCAAACTCAATGTCCCATTTCCTTGCTGCTCTGCATAAATACTGTAACGCCCCCCAACTATACCTGCTAACTGAAAAACTATAAAAAAAACAATAGGGGATATGACTATTAAAAACAATGAGTATTTTTTCCAAGACTCAACTAAATATTGCCTCGAGAAACATAAAGGAGTAAACAACAACATTATTAATGCTGAGTAGTGAATAGAAGCTGATAATATAATTGTAACAACATATTTCTTTGGTTTACTAGTGAAAAGAGCGTCTAATGAATAACAAAAGACGATACTAATCGCTATGAAAATACGCACTAAAGAAATCGATAACATCTGAAAATACAAAGAGCTACAAAGTAGTAAAATTGCAAAAGGCATGTAAATCAACCTATGATACTTCACAAATCCTTTATAAATAAAGAATAAAGGTATAAAAGATGCCAAGGCTTGAAAAATATAATAGTTATCTGTAAACAAGCCGACTAAAGCACATAAGCAAAGATATCCTGGTTCCATAAAAGTAAATAAAAAGGTGACTTTCACACCATATGTATTTACTTGTTCAAAAATTTTTTGGTATGTAGGATCATCTACACCTGACACATCACGAAATCCTAACACAAAATATATAATAAAGAAAGAAAAGCATAAAGGTATGTTTTTGATATCATCGCCAAATGATGGCTGTGCAAATGCTGCTAATAGCACAGAAAAAAAAATTATTCCATAATAGAACAATCCTGTTATCTGCTGTTCTTGTGGCAATGCTAACCAAAAAAATGGTATAATAAAAACTAAACTTAATACAGTAAGCAATCCTTCTTTCACAACAATTTCTTGTAAGCACTCAATTTAGGGCATCCCCCTTTGAAAGGGCACTTTTCAGTGCCCTAA
>ERZ791875.250-NODE-250-length-68900-cov-12.149350_pt1 | contig 68900 bp, 70 predicted proteins | sample MGYA00510278_ERZ791875 | MGnify/ENA primary metagenome ERZ791875 (study PRJEB30046, sample SAMN00792078) | human gut metagenome | study: EMG produced TPA metagenomics assembly of the A metagenome-wide association study of gut microbiota in type 2...
CAGATACAAACAAATTATGTCACCTATGATCAAAATTATCTTTCGCAGCAAAGAATTATATCCCACTAGAATTCACCTATAATCAATACTTTTGTATTTTTTGTTTATGCTAAAATATTTCACCTATAATTCATAATTATTGTACCACGGTTGTACCCCCCCGCAAGACATAAGCACGTTTTATTTTATATTTCAGTCTCATTTTTGCTCTTACTTATATTTTCATCGTACCTGTGCGGCAATATTTACAATCTCACTTGCCAGCACCTGATCTACAACAACAAAAAGCCTGACTCTATTCCCATAGAGCCAGGCAAAAAAATAACCCCTCTCAACTTCCGCTGAGAGGGGAATATTTTTATCTTCTATCTTACAATCATTATCTGCTTAAATCAAACAAAACTTTCATTAAAATGCGGGTACAACCGCGCCTTTATACTTTTCTTCAATGAATTTTTTTACTTCCGGGCTGGTCAGAGCTTTGTCCAGTTTTTGCAGTTCCGGACGCTTATCGTCGCCTTTACGTATTGCTAAGATATTGGCATACGGCGAATCCTTCGGTTCAGTAAAGAGAGAATCTTTGACTGGATTCAGTTGTGCTTCCATAGCAAAATTGGAATTGATAACAGACAGATCAACATCATCCATGGAACGCGGCAGCAAAGCTGCTTCTATTTCCACGATCTGCAGATTTTTAGGATTATCAACAATATCGCCAGGCGTACCGGAAATACCTACACCGTCACGCAGCTTGAGCAGCTTGGCGCTTTGCAGCAATGCCAGAGCACGGCCGCCGTTAGTAGGATCATTCGGGATTGCAACTTTAGCTCCGCTTGGAACATTATTTAAGTCTTTTAATTTTTTTGAATAAACCCCCATTGGTTCGATATGTACCTTGGTATAAGCAACCAGAGGCAGATTCCTTTCGGAAGCAAATTTCTCGAGATATGGAGTGTGCTGGAAGAAGTTGGCGTCTAATTCTTTATCAGCCAAAGACAAATTTGGTTTAACATAATCGCTGAATTCAATGATCTGCAGATCAACACCTTCTTTAGCCAGCTGCGGTTTGATCAGATTCAAAATTTCGGCATGCGGTACAGGCGTTGCGCCTACTTTCAGCACCACCTTTTTGTCGCCGCTGTTAGCGGCTGGTTTGCTGTCGCCGCCACAGCCGGCAACGACTAATGCAATGCTGAACACTGCCAGCAAAGCCAGAAATAACTTTTTCATAAACAATCTCTCCTTTAAAATGAATTTAACACAGTACCTATCTTAGCTCGGTCGGACTAACAAAAAAGCTCTTTCCGAGGAAAGAGCGCTTGCTTCTGCTTTCCTCTCATCTATCAAGAATGTTCTTGCAGGATTTAGCACCATAGCTAGGCTTGGTTGCCGGGTTTCACAGGGCCTGTCCCTCCACCGCTCTCGATAAGAGTGTGTTATTCGATTGGCATTATGATAGCTCAACTAAATAAGCTTGTCAAGACTTTTGCAAAAAATAAGGAACTGCTTCTGCAGTTCCTTAAAGATTTGTTAAATTTGTTACTCTTTACTGTATTTGGCAATGCCAACTTTATAAAAATCCTTACCTTCGCTGTCGATACAGACGATAGCAGGAAAATCTTTAACTTCATAACGGCGAATAGCTTCAGGCCCTAAATCTTCATAGGCAATCATTTCTTCGCCTTTGATAGATTTTGCAATAACTGCTGCCGCTCCGCCAATAGCAGCAAAATAAACAGCGCCATGCTCCACGCAGGCATCAATAACTTCCTGCGACCGCAGTCCTTTACCGATCATCCCACGCATCCCCTGTTCGATCATCGTTGGGGTATATTTATCCATACGCCCACTGGTCGTCGGTCCGGCACTGCCAACTACTTCACCGGGTTTAGTAGGACTTGGACCTACGTAATAAATCACCTGATCCCTTACATCGAAGGGCAATTGCTCTCCCTTGGCCAGCGCTTCTGTCATACGCTTATGTGCCGCATCACGGGCAGTATAGATGTAACCGCTGATACGTACTACATCACCTGCGTGCAGGTCTTTGATCGTAGCTTCGCTTAACGGCGCATTTATATATTTGATAATCGCTTCACTCATCTCAGGCCCCTCCTTACAATACCATTTCTGCACGGCGTGCAGCATGGCAGTTCAGATTAACGGCAATCGGCAGGCCGCCGATATGGGTCGGTGCATATTCAATATTAACAGCTACGGCAGTAGTGCTGCCGCCCAGTCCGGAAGGACCTACGCCAGTCATATTGACACGTTTCAGCAGTTCTTTTTCAAGTTCTGCATACTGAGGATTAGGATTGTGCTCCCCTACCTTACGAGTAAGAGAATACTTTGCCAAAAGTGCAGCTTTTTCCATATTACCGCCAATACCGACACCTACGGTAACAGGCGGACAGGGATTAGGGCCGGCACTGCGCACGGTGTCGACAACGAATTTGATAACGCCTTCAACGCCGTCAGCCGGTTTAAGCATTTTTAGTGCGCCCATGTTTTCACTGCCGCAGCCTTTAGGCGATACGGTTATTTTGACCTGTTCACCGGGCACTATCGTTGTATGAATGATCGCCGGCGTATTATCACCGGTATTTTTACGTACAAATAAAGGATCATCAACAGAAGATTTACGCAGATAACCGCCAACATAACCATCGGCGATACCGGCGTTGACCGCTTCATAAAGATCTCCGCCTACAAAATGTACTTCCTGTCCGATTTCCATAAAGACAACTGTCAAACCGGTATCCTGACAAATCGGCACGTCTTTGGCTTTTGCTAGTTCGGCATTCTCAACGATAGTCGTCAATATTTCCTGCCCCAAAGGAGATTCTTCGGTGGCGATAGATGCTTTTAATTTTTCCAGCAGCTCTTCCGGCAGGTAATAGCAGGAATCTTTACAAAGCTTACTGACAGCAGCAGTTATCTCCTGAACTTTTATCTCGCGCATGATAGCCTCCTTATCTGCCGACACGTTTCATAGTGTTGGCACGCACTTCTTCTGGATCGACTTTAATGCGGGCAATGCCTGTTTCCATAGCAACACGGGCCACTGCGGCCGCAACTGCCGGCGCAACACGCGGATCAAACGCATCCGGAACAACATAATCGGCACGCAGGTCTTTCTCGTCGATCAGTTCGGAAATTGCATAAACAGCAGCTACTTTCATTTCTTCAGTGATTGCTTTAGCGCGTACATCAATAGCGCCGCGGAACACACCCGGGAATACCGTGACGTTGTTGACCTGATTCGGACTGTCACTGCGGCCGGTACCTGCAACAGCAGCACCAGCTTCGATAGCGTCAGCATAAGAAGTTTCCGGAACCGGATTGGCAAGTGCAAAAACTATAGCTTTATCTGCCATGCTGGCGATGATTTCTTTCGTAAAGACGTTGGGAGCGGAAACACCGATCAAAACGTCAGCGCCTTTGGCTATATCCGCCAAAGTGCCTTTTTTATGTTCTTTATTAGTGACTGTCGCTAGATAAGACTGGATGCGGTCAAGATTAGCGTCAATGCCTTCATACAAAGCGCCGAAACGATCAACCATGGTTACATTTTCAGCACCCATGCTGATAAGCAGACGGCCGATAGCAGAGCCTGCTGCGCCGCAGCCGTTAACAACAAATTTAGCTGTTTTCATATCTTTTTTCACGAAACGCAAAGCACCGATAACTGCTGCCAGACAGGCAATTGCAGTACCGTGCTGATCGTCATGGAAAACAGGGATATCGCAGATTTTCTTCAATTCGCATTCGATATCATAGCATTTAGGAGAGGAAATATCTTCCAAATTGATACCGGCAAAGCTGGGCTGCAGGAAACGTACAGTTTCAATAATTTTAGCAGGATCTTTAGTATCGATACAGATAGGTACAGCATCTACATCGCCAAAGGTTTTAAATAGTGCTGCCTTGCCTTCCATTACCGGCATTGCTGCTTCCGGTCCGATATCTCCCAGGCCGAGTACACGGGTACCGTCGCTGACTATAGCGACCATGTTGCCGCGGCAGGTATATTCAAAGGACAAGTCTTTATTTTCTTTGATTTCTTTACATGGTTCAGCAACACCAGGGGTGTATGCCAAGGCCAAATCTTCGCGGGTTTTAATGGGAACCTTGCTCACAACAGCAAGCTTGCCATGGTTTTCTAAGTGGAGTTTCAAAGCATCGTCACGTAATGTCATACATTATTACCCCCGTAATTTCAATTTAGTATATACTAAATATTGTAAATGAATTATACTGCTTTTTCAAGTAGCAAGCGTCAGAATTTTAAGTTTTTTTACAAATTAAAAGCTTGCCTGACACGATGGCACTATAATTTGTAAAGCTCAGCTTCCGGGCGTTCTCCTTCTTTAACAGTTAATACAGCAAACGTAGCTCCCATTTCGCTGCGCGGTAAAACAGGGCTGCCGGGATTAACAAGCAGTACATCACCGAACCATTTTACCAAAGGTACGTGTGTATGTCCGAAAACCACAATATCAGCTTCCAGCTTACGTGCCCACCAGGCCAGTTCGGATACCTGATACCCATGCAGATAACGATGTCCATGCGTCAGCCAGATACGCTGCCCCGCCAACGTAATAAATTCGTCTACATTTGCTTTCCCTTCGCCGGGATCTGTATTGCCGCATACTGCCAGTAACGGCAGCTTGGTTTCGGCAACTAAAAAACGTCCATCCTGACTGTAATCTCCGGTATGAAACCAATATTCAACAGGCGGCACAGCATGCAGAACCTGCCTGATGGCTTGTTTGCTGCCGTGAGTATCGCCGGTAATACCGATTTTCACTTCATTTTCCCCCAATTCGCAACAAGTTTTTTAATAGCTTTGCCGCGATGGCTGATTTTATTTTTCTCCTGCATCGTAGCTTCGCCCATACCCTTATGCAGTTCTGTTGACCAAAACAGAGGATCATAACCAAATCCCTCTGTCCCTAACGGCTCATGCAGCAGCATACCGTCACAAATGCCGTCGCTTTCCAATAAAATTTTTCCGTTAGGAGCTGCCACGGCTAATGCACAACGGAAACGGCAAGTACGTTTTACCTGAAATTTCATCGTCTGCAGCAGCAGTTTGTTGTTTTCTTCGTCCGTAGCTTCCTCGCCGGCATAACGCGCACTGCGCACGCCTGGAGCCCCCTCCAGCGCCAGTACTTCTAATCCTGAATCATCGGCGATACATGGCAGCCCTGTTTCTTTAGCATAATAAACAGCCTTCAGTCGGGCATTGGCCATAAAAGTTTTCCCTGTTTCTTCTGGTTCAGGTACATTCGGCCATTCTTCCAATGAACGTAATTCCACCTCCAAATCTTTCATCAATACTTTGAATTCTTCAAGTTTACCGGGATTACGTGTTGCAATAACAATTTCTTTCATTAGTTTTCTTTACTCCGTTTCCTAATCTTTGAAGGCATCAGCCTATTTTAATTACAAACTTTCTATTTCACCATCAGCTATGTGCTGCACTAAAACATACTGCCATTTGCCATTACGTTTTTCCAGCTGTGCTTCGTCATAAGCAGTTTGCCGGCATTCACTGCAGGTATCGCGTTTCAACGAAATGATAAACGCGCTCTGATCTCCGAAACGTGTTTCCGCAGCCGCAGTCCTGATCGTAAGATAACCGCTGCATTGCCTGCAATAATGAGCGGTCTCGATCTGTTCTTCTCTGATCCCTTCTTCATCATAATAAATGCTTTTCTTCCTGCTCCAGCTATTACCGCATTTTGCCAGCAGCTCTTTTCTGGTGCTAAACCGACTGCGCCACAATTCACCTGTTTCAGCAATCAGCTGATCGACACGTTTATTACAGCGCTCATCCTGCTGCCGCAAATCGCTTTGGTCAGGTTCTACCACCTTGCTGTAGTCCATATCCGCCATTGCCAAAATGATACCTGTATTAACATAGGGCAGCGCAGCCTCTACAGAATAGCCGCCCTCCAGTACTGCAATATCAGCCTGCAATTTATCGGCTAATTTGGCATATCCCTGCGCTGTTACAGCCATTGAAGCCAGAGGATCACTGAAATGATTATCCTGACCTGCTGAATTAATGATCAGCTCCGGCTCAAAATCATCAAGAATATGCTGGATCAGACCATCATATAATCTGTGCAGTCCCTCATCACCTGTGCCCGGCAGCAACGGCAGGTTGATATTTGTACCCCAGGCTGCCGGACTGCCGGCTTCATCAGGAAAACCCGTACCGGGATACAAGGTCCTGCCGTCCTGATGAAAAGAAATATATAAAGTATCAGGATCATGATAAAAAATATCCTGCGAACCATCACCATGATGTACGTCAGTATCGACAACAGCGATTTTTTTGATTCCATAAACACTGCGCAGATACTCCACCATCACCGCTTCGATATTAACAGTGCAAAAACCGCGGATTCCGTGAACTACGCGCATTGCATGATGCCCAGGCGGCCTGACTAAAGCAAAAGCCCGCTTTACTTCACCTGACATTACTGCATCAGCTGCGGCTAAACAACCGCCTGCAGAAGTAAGGTGCGCCGGTGTGATAAGACGTGCAATGGACGGCACACCGATATGTGCACGCTGCAAATCATTGATTTCTGCCAAACGGGGGCGGTATTCTCTGATCTGCGGCAAATCAAAAAGCCCCTCTTCCAGCAGTTGATCACGCGTATATAACAAACGCTCCTGCCGCTCCGGGTGTGTAGGCGATATCATCCAGTCAAAAGCCGGAAAAAATATCAAGCCAAGCTTCGATTTCAAAATGCCACCTCCCTGCCAATGACAGTTTGCAGGATACCAGGCTTCAACTGCATCCTCAGTGAAATAATTTCACCACTGTCGTAATAGCCATGGATAGTTCTGAAAAACTCTTTACTGATCACTTCAGCTTCCTGCCCCGGCAGCTGCCAGGCTTTAGCCTGCTCATGCAGCCATGCTGCCAAAAGTTCTTCCGCCATTTTCATACTGAAGCCACTGGGCAGCCGTTCACGCTGTCCGCTCTCCGGGATCAGATAATATCCTTCCGTAGTATCGGCCCGCAGACTGGCAGCTAAAGTCGGCCGGGCCAGTGCCGCTCCGACTGCATTAGCAACAGTTGCGCCAGCCGGTATTTCCACAGGCAGTCCCATCCGTTCTCCCAAAGCCATAATCAAACCTGCTGCGCCACCGCCGACTCCTACAAGCAGCTCCGGCTCAAATTCAGTCCCTTTAATAACATCGTTGACAGTGTAAACAGGCTGAATACTCCATTCATGCAGCATTTCATTAATCGTAGCTTCAATAACAGACACTGCCGCTTCGACAACCTGCATGGCAACCTCAGCTGCTGTCTCACCCATCAGGCACAGCTGTTGCATCCCCTTATGAGCCGCCGCCTTATCACCAAAACCAACGCGCCCAGCTACTATCAAAGCATCTGACAAAGTCGGTTCACAGCCTCCCACTGCCATCGCCGGCCCAATACGTTCAGGGCCAACCTCAAAATCGGTTTCTGTCCGACGGATACGGCTATCACCGCCAATGCCAACGCTTCGCATATGGAACGAACGTACAGCTGTCGGATAGCCGGCAACTTTAGCTCCATGTCTGGCTAGCAAAGGCAGTCCATTTTCCCAAAAAGCAATATCAGTAGTCGTCCCACCTACATCCAGCGAAATACTTTTCACCTGCGGTGCGCCCAGGGCCTCTATACCCAAAACGCTGGCTGCCGGTCCTGTAAAAATAGTTTCCACAGGCTGTTTCAGCGCTATATCTAACGGCAAAGTTCCCCCGTCAGCCTTTAACACATGTACCGGTGCAGTAATATTGCGTTCCTTCAGGCTGTCTTGTACCTGACGGCAAAAATTTTTAAAGGTTTTATAAACAGCAGCTGCAAAATAAGCAGAATTAGTACGCCGCACAAAATTCAATTCGCCTGATAACTCCGAACCGAGAAAAATTTTCTCATAACCGCAATCTTTCAGTTCCCCTGCAAGTGCATATTCATTTTCAGGATTACGTACCGAAAATTTTCCGGACACAGCCGCCATTTTGTTTTTTGCCTTAGACAGTAAGCCCTGATGCTTCTGCCAGTCAATACGAGCTGTTATTTTACCGCGATGATCGACATAGCCGCTCACATAATAAGGCTCTACAGGAAAGCTCTTACTAACATTCATTCCCGGTCCTGTCATCACAGCCAAAAATACCGGATCAGTTCGGCCTTCTGTTAAAGCGTTAGTTACGATTGTGCTGGAAATCACTACCCGTTCAATATTATAAACTTCCTGCTCCTGCAAAACCTCATCCAGAGCTTCTAAAATACCTTGCAATACTGCTTCATGTGTTGTTTTGCGTTTAGCCTGCGCTATTATTGTACCTCTCCCTATCAGCACGGCATCTGTAAATGTCCCGCCGACGTCAATTCCCAGTAGCATATCCTCACCCCGCTTTTCCGTACATTCATTAACATTTTATAATTCCATATCCATACTGAAAAAACCTGCCAAAAAGAAAAATTATTCCAAAAAGAAAAACCGCCTTCCGGCGGTTTTAATTGAATTTTTATATTATGCCAGCAAAGCCTGCAGCTCATCTTTATGCAAAGTAATAATTTTTTTGACAGTATAGAGCGCAGTTCGTCCACGGCAATCCAGAAACAGCGCAATGTCCACATCCGGCATGCCTTCGACAGCCTGCTTCAAAGTAACGCCATGTTCCGGCACCAGCTCAAATTTTACAACCATCGTCTTCTTTACACCAGGTCCAAGCAGCATTGCTTCGAAATAGTCATCTTCACGCGGCGCTTCTTTTAAATTGACGCGTCCGCGCAGCTGGGCATCAGCATATTGTTCCTGCGGCAGATACACACGGATAAATGCATCCAAGATAATGCCTTCTTCTTTGCCATCGTTATGCATCGGCAGCTCAACTTCAAACTCCAGCTTATTTTCGCTGCGTTTAATCAGTCTGGCTTTAGTACGCTGAGTAACTTCAAAAAACATTTCTTCCTTGCCCTGAAGCAAGATATATATTCCGATTACAACAACTGCCAATAAAATCAGTGCTGCAATAACTTTTAAAATGAAAAGCATTTTTTAGCCTCCTTAGCGTGCCCTGCGATAGTTTTTTATAACAACGACCGGTGTTTTCTGACTGCCATTACCAAAAGGATTATCAATCAAAATCTGTGCCACTTCATCAGCATTAACACCCTTGGAAACCCCCAGAACACAGGAACGCTTCAAATCGTTAACATCCGCTACTGCCGCTCCAAAAGCACCTGTGCCGCTGGTAATTTCCTCGGCTACTTTACTGGGGTTATGCGGTCCGTAAACAATATGCTTGTCATATGGAGGCATCGTACCCGTAACGTCATCGATCAAACGTGCCTGTTCTCCTGCCATACGATAAAATACACCGGAAACACCCACGCATTTTGCCGCAAAGCCACAGATAACAGCAATCAAAACCCTCATTCCGCCTTCAGCATCGATCAGAGCCTGCATACTATGCCAGCCAGAGATACTGCCCTTGGACGGAAATAGACGGCACAAAACCTTTGCCAGCAAACCTGGCTTAAAATCCTCACTGCGTTTGGCCCCGCCCTGTGTAATAGCCACAACGCTTTCAGCAACACAAACTACATCATCAGGTCCTATCTTATCTCCGCCATATTCAACAATGGCTTCTACGATATCGTCGTGATGGGTCAGGATACGTGTCGGAACCGGCACGATTTCAAATTTTGTTTCCATCTTCTCACTCCTTGGCTGTTTCCTGCTGAAACAGCGCATTGATTTTATCAAAATAACAGGCATCTAAACGAATAATCTTTCCCTGTTGGTTGGTAAATAAATTACGGGTCCTGCCTTCAACCAGCACCACGCCATCAGCAAGCCGTATCACCTTGTAAGCAAAATCCATTTTAGCCCGGCTGAATTCAATCATTATCGTCTGTACTTCAAACTCATCATCAAAAGTACAGGAATTTTTATATTTCACATGCACTTCTGTAATCGGAAAAATAACACCGTGTGCCATTAAATCCAGTAATTCAACACCTGCGGCACGCAGATAAGCCACACGACCCATTTCAAACCAGCGCAGATAATTGGCATGATGCACCACGCCCATCATATCTGTTTCTACAAAACGCACCCGGTCACGGATAGCAATCATTTCGGCTTTCTCCTTTACTTACTTTCTTCAAACAAAACTAATTTATATTATACCACTTTTTACCATCAGGCTTCAACCAAAGTCAAAATTCTGCTTACAGCCTCTTTCACTAACGAAGCCAGTGACTTAGGCTCCACGCCAACTATTTCAAAATGATTTTGGCTCACGGGCAAAAGAACTTTTTTAGCAGCAGCGCTGCCGACTGCTTCCGCAATACGTGGAGTGATCTCACCCATCATAGCATTGGGTATGATGATGCCGATAGGGCCGACGATCAAATCTGCTGCTGCCGCTGAAATACAGATCGCATTTTCTCCTGTGGCTCCGCGCTTGACTCCTGCTTTGAGCATTGCTGCCGTTGCCAAAGCATTAGTGCCCAACCCGATAAGCTCAACCTGTTCCGGAAGTTTGCCGGTCAGTTGGCTTACGACCTGTGCGGCAAGTCCGCCGCCCATTCCATCTATCACAGCGATACGCATAATCTTCTCCTCACTTACGTCTTATATTTGCTTAATATTATAACAAAATATCTCTTTAATGAAAAATTTTCATAAATTTTACTTTGAAACACGAATTTCATCAGCTGAAAACATTGAAATTATTGCTTTAATAGTCGATAATTATAATATAAGATTAAATTTTTCATTATTAAGGAAGTGAACATCATAGATACTTTACAGGAACTTTATGCTAAAAAGGGCTTTATCTGCGATATGGACGGCGTCATCTATCACGGAAACCGTTTACTGCCCGGAGTAAAAGAATTTGTCGACTGGCTTTATAAAGAAGAAAAAGAATTCCTATTCCTGACGAACTCCAGTGAGCGTTCTCCCAAAGAATTGCAGCAAAAATTAGCGCGAATGGGACTTGACGTTGATGAAAGCCATTTTTATACCAGCGCTTTGGCTACTGCTAAATTTCTGGCAAGCCAGTCTCCAAAATGCAGTGTTTATGTTATTGGCGCACCAGGACTTGTCAATGCTCTTTATGATGCCGGTATCACGATGAACGATACTAATCCTGACTACGTAGTTGTCGGCGAAACCCGCGCTTATAATTATGATATGATTTTAAAAGCTGTAAGCCTCCTACAAAAAGGTGCACGGTTAGTAGCTACAAACTCTGATCTGACGGGTCCCACTGAGACCGGTATCATTCCCGCCTGCCGTGCTTTGGTTGCTCCTATCGAACTTGCTACAGGAAAACAGGCGTACTTTGTAGGCAAGCCCAATCCTCTGATGATGCGTACCGGTCTGAGAATGCTTGGCGTCCATTCAGATGAAGCTGCCATGATAGGCGATCGTATGGACACAGATATAGTTGCAGGAATGGAAAGCGGCCTGACTACGGTCCTGGTACTTTCAGGTGTTACTGACCTTGAAAATATGCAGGTTTTTGCTTATCGTCCCCGTTATATTTTAAATGGTGTTGGTGATATCGTCCCCAAATAATATACTAAAAGAAAAAGCTCCTGCAAAGCAGGAGCTTTTTTTATTGATTGACACGCTTTTGAAAATTACCAACAACAAAAACATTTTCTTCTATAATTATAAAAACTTCAGGATCGGCAGCCAAAAGCAGACGCCGCAGCTGCAGAAATTCACTTTTGGAAACTACGGTCATCAGAATTTCTCTTTCTTCATTTCTATATGCACCATAAGCATTCCATTTTGTAACGCCACGATTGACTTTTTCGAAGATTATCTTTTCCAATCCTTGCTTTTTCGTAATGATCAGCATCGTCAGCATTATATTCTGGAAATGTACCTTATCAAGCACATAATAAACGATACCCGTAAACAAAACTGAATAAATTGCCTGGGAAATACTGAAAATTACCGCACATGTCCCAAAAATAAAAATATTCAGCATCGCTGAAACCTTACCGACACTCAAATTTGAATGCTTCTGCATCAGTAAAAGTCCCAAAATTTCTTCACCGCCGCCGCTGCCACCAGAAAGTAAAGTCATCCCGGCACCAATACCGCAGATCACACCGCCTGCTACACAGGCCGTCAAATGTTCGTCGACCAGTAAATGATCTGCAATCGGAACTACAGTCAAAAACAAGCTGTACCAGCAAACACAGTAAATGGTTTTAGCAAGAAATTCCTTCCCAAAACGTTTCACGGAAACCGCCAGCAACGGTATATTCAAAATAAAATATAAAATACCGGCGATATTGGTATTGCCAAAACTGATACCGAACCAGCTTTCCATGAAGTGTCGTATGAGCTGGGCGATACCTAAAAATCCCCCATTATACAGACCAACAGGCACTATAAACTGATTCAAACCTACAGAATAAATCAAAGAACCGATAACAATCAATAACGTCATTCGCGGCGTCAATAACAATCTGCAGTAGCTCATAAAGCTTTCCTCCGCCAATATTATCTAATGATTTGATTATATATAAAACACAGAACTAAGTAAATCCCTTAGAAAAAATTTAATATTTATTTTACTGCACTTCCTGCTTCTTTATTATATTTTTTATTTCATCAACCCAGTATAAAACTTGCAAGAAGCTTGCCGTTATGCTATAATTCGCTATGGTGCATTGTGCACCAAACACTATGCGCCCGTAGCTCAGTGGATAGAGCATCGGCCTCCGGAGCCGTGTGCGGTGGTTCGATTCCACTCGGGCGTACCAATGGAAAAGACAGATGCAGACTTGTTCTGCGTCTTTTTTATTTTGCATAAATCATAAAGAACGAAATATAATACTTCGTTTATTCTGGTCATATAAAACCCTGCTGCAAATTACAGCAGGGTTTATTTTCAAACGTTATATTCATATTTTTGAATCGAACCGACAGAAAAATGCACCAAATAATCAGGATAACCATCGACAGGGATCCAAAAAGAAACTACGTCACCTAATTTACCGACTTTTTTACGATAACTGGCTTCACCATTCTTCCACGCTTCTTCTGCCCTGCAGCCCTTGTGCTGTTCTAACGGCTCAACTAAAGCACACTTGTTGCCCTCTATGCGTCCTGTACTGGGTGCGACTTTATTGGCAGCAATAATATTACGCTTTTTATCAATAAGCATTGCCGACTCCGGATAATTATCCCACATCAAATGAAACGCTTTAATTACCTCTGCCTTTTCCATACCTCCAGCTCCTTTACCTTGTCTTTCTCTGCTTTCATATTACCACAAAAAAATGACTTCTGCCAGAAGTCAAAAAATGTCCCACAGCTTAAGCTGCGGGATATTTTTTATTCACTATATTCAGGTTCACCAATAATATCAATTCTTTTTTTCCGGGAACGCACTTTTTCCCAATATGTAAAATAAGCTTTTGTTTCTGCCACAACTACTCCACTCAATCCCAGCAAAGCAATCAGATTCGGAATCGCCATTAAACCGTTAACGATATCAGCCAAAACCCAAATCGTTTCCAGCTTTAAAAAAGCACCGGACGCCACAAGACCAATGAAGACTAAACGATAAGGCATGATACTTTTCGTGCCAAAAAGGTATTCAATGCAGCGTTCACCGTAATAATTCCAACCCAAAATAGTAGTAAAAGCAAATAACACTAAACCTATCATCAATAAATATTTTGCCATTGCAGGGAAAGCCATTGCAAAAGCAGATTGAGTCATAGCCGCACCATTCAAATCGCCTGTCCAAACTCCGGAAACCACCAGAACCAAACCTGTCATTGTGCAAATAATGATCGTATCGATAAAAGTTCCCGTCATTGATACCAGCCCCTGCTCAGCAGGCCATTTTGTTTTTGCCGCCGCTGCTACAATCGGAGCACTGCCTAAACCGGCTTCGTTAGAAAAAATACCGCGCGCAATACCACTGCGCATCGCCAGCATAACAGTAGCACCCAAAAATCCACCAGCTGCCGCCGTAGGATTAAAAGCACTTTCAATGATAAGAGCAAATGCTGCAGGTACCTGATCTGCAAATACGATCAGTACTGCCGCTGTAGTAAGCATATAAACTAACGCCATAAATGGCACTATTTTTCCTGCTACCATCGCGATAGATTTCAAGCCGCCGATAGTTACGATTGCCACCAAAACAGTCAGAATAGCTGCCGTATACATGACCGGGATCCCTATGGAAAGATTAGTAATCTCAACGATAGCATTGACCTGTGTAAAAGTACCGCTGCCTAAACAGGCAACCATCACTCCGAATACCGAAAACATAACTGCCAGAGGTTTATATTTTTTACCAAGTCCCTGTTCAATATAATGCATCGGTCCGCCGGAAATATTGCCGTTGGCATCAACCGTTCTGTATTTCACTGCTAAAACACCTTCGGCATATTTAGTTGCCATACCGAAAAAAGCCGCCATCCACATCCAGAACAACGCTCCGGGACCACCTGCCTTGATCGCTGTAGCAACACCTACGATATTACCTGTACCAACAGTAGCTGCCAACGCCGTACACAAGGCTTTAAAGCTATTGATATCGCCGTTGCCTGTATTTCTTGCAGTAAAAATCAATTTCAATGCGGTTGGCAGCTTTATGACCTGTAATAAACCTAATCTTACAGTCAGTAAAATACCTGTGCCAATAAGCAAAACCATTAACGGCGGTCCCCACACAAAACTATTGATAGTGTTTAAAATATCCATCATTATCCTAGCTCAACCCCTCAAATAAATTAATTTTATTTCGTTGGTATTCCACGAAAATATTAACTAACAATATCCAACAACTTTTTCTATTGTAACACAATCGGAACTTTTTTCAAGCATTTAGGCAATTGTATACAAGTATTCTTCTTATTTTACCCGCATTTGTGTATACAGTATGCAATTAGTATTAAAAATAAAGAACAAAAAAGCGCACTTTTAGTGCGCTTTTTTGTTCTTTAGGAGTTATTTGAAAAATGTAAAGCAAAACTCACTTTTCCAATCAGTGGAAGCCAATATACAAAGCATCTGAGTTGCATCTTAAAAGCTTCACTTCAATCTAGATTTTAAATAACCTGTTTTTTCAGTACTTTCAGAATATCCAATAATTCTTCTGCGGTATATTTGTCTTCTACCTCTTGAGGTTTAACCTCAGTATTCAAAGTTAAGCCTAAAAGTGCATCAACGCCACAGCTGAAATAATGTGAAAGTCTTAACAAAACTTTCAAATTAACACTCACACGCCCATGTTCCAGATTACTCATATGTGTTTGAGAAATACCAAGTTTTTTCGCAAGCTCTGATTGGGTAACACCTTTACGGATACGCATAATCTTGATGTTTTGTCCGATTTTTACAAAATTGGGTTCTACGCTCATAACTGCCATCTCCTCCCTGAACTGTATAAAATATAATCCCAGAAAATTTTAGAACTATATTTTTATAAAAGCTAAACATCAGGATAAAACCATTTGTTTGCTAGCTTTTCAAAATTAAACCGGTATGCAGATAAACATACCAGAAAATTATTCTGATCTTACTTAAATGTCCTTATCTGTCAGCAAAATACCTGCATCAACATTCAGTACTTGCGCAATCTGCAGCAAAACTGGTACGCTGCACTGCGCTTTCCCTGTTTCTATTTTCGACAGATACGAGCGTGAGATTCCTGCCTCATCAGCTAATTCTACCTGACTTATATTTTTCATTTGTCTGTAATATTGAATTTTTAATCCTAATTGTTTAAATTTTGTCGAAAACATTTAAATCTCCATTTCCATACTAATCCAAGATGTTAATTATTTATCCCTTCTTTGCTATTCTTTATACTTTATTAATATTATTATCACATTTTATTAATATTTAGGTGTTCAGAAATAGTTAACATATGTGTTCTTTAGTGCACAGAAATAAATAAATTATATCTTTTTTATTTTATGTGTTAATTTTTCAACTTCTATTAATTTATATCAATAAACATTTTACATTATTTAAATGCTATTCAAAAAATTACTTCATATTATGTCTTCAATATTGCATTTATAATTATCAGAATAATCTGCAATAATTTTTTTGATATTTTACATACACTATACAATTCATTATATTTAAATTTATTTCTAACAAAAGTATTCTTGTTGCATTGGTTATATATTATCATAATGGATATGTTTTTGTCTTAAGTTTAAGTTTCAAAATTACTTTTTATATTATTTTTATTTCTTTTTATTATTTATTTTATTTTTACATTCAATACTATCTTTTGAAATATTATATCTTTATTCACATAAAAAAGAAAAACCTCCATTTTTTTATGGAGGTTCAGTAATATATACATATTATATAGACAATAAGTCAAAAGTTTTTATTCTACTGCTTTTACTGAGCATTTAACTTTTACCACTGTTTTTAAGTATCTTAAACGGTTAGCAAATCATCTAAACTACACTTAAAAAAACCGGTAAGCTTATACAACATTTTCAGGCTTATTTTAACTTTACCATTTTCTATATTACACAAATGAGCTGCGGATACTCCTAAAAGCTTAGCCAATTTAGCCTGACTGATACCTTGACGTATCCTTTTAATTTTTATATTAATACCTATCGTTTTATAATCAGGTTCTTCCACTTTCTTACACCTCTTTACTTTTTCTTAACTTAATAACTGCTCCCATCTGTCAACAGTTCCCCTGGATCAATCTCGAGTACTTTTGCGATCTGTATCAAAACAGCCAGACTGTAACGCACTTTCCCTGTTTCAATTTTAGAAAGATATGAACAGGAGATACCAGCCTTTTCCGCTACTTCTATCTGTTTCAATGCCTTTCTTTTTCTGTAATAGGCTATTTTCAATCCTATTTTTTTAAATTTCTTGCTAAACATAATTTCACCAACCACACTTTTATTCTTCTGTAATATTAATTACATCAATTTTATTATATCCAGCTATTCATTTTTATGTTTTCAATAATAGTTCAAATATGTGCACTATAATACATAATCGCGTTAACATTATTTGAAAAATCCCTGTCATTTATGTCATAAAAGTATTTCGCTTGATCAGACAATAAAAAAAGCCCTGCTTCAGCAGGGCTAAAATATCAGTCTTTTATTCTAATTTAAAATTAAAAATATCTGCAACCTGGCTAACAGGAATGATAAACTCGATCGTTCCGGCAGCATACGGAGCAACAGCATAAGGCGGATATACTATAACAAGATCAGCATTATCCGTAATATAAAAATTTTCTGTTCCGTTCACTTCTACTTTTTTATCAAAAAATCCCTTTAACTGCTGTTCGTCTGCCACCTGTTTTGCAACAATGGCATTCAAACGCGGCAGATAATTGCTGCCAGCTTTAAACATATCGCCTAAACTCAGTAATTTACCGTTTTTTAAATTTACGTTGATCGTATCCAAATATGTATTCGGATGGGCACCACCCAAATAATCCATATAAGTTTGTTCTAAAGAAAGTAACTCTTCACTGTTAAAACGCACTTGATATCTGCCGTCAAACGTATACTGTTTGACATGAGAACCGGCTTTATGAGCTGCCTGCGCCTGATTTTGCAGTTGACGATTGATAAAGCCTGCTATATCAGTCACAAACTCACGGCTCGCCTTCGCACCACCGTAACCGTCAAACTCAGGATAGTAATTTTCCTGTAAACTCAGTCCATTACTTCCTCCGGGCAAATAAGCATACAACTTTTTCACAATATTAAAATCAATTGCCATATTCACTTTGTCATCAACTTCTGCACCGCCTACGGCGCCTTTCACAACAGGGATATTAACTGTTACTCCGCCAGAACGTATTTTTTGATCAGTAATCTGAGGTTCTGCAGCCCATGCTGAAACAGCTATCCCCAAAGCCATGACTCCTGCCACACCAGCAGTTATAAATTTCCGCGACATCTTCATCTGTTGCACCTCCAAGAATAGTTATATTATTAGTATAACATTATTAAATGTCAAAAGAATGTCTTTTCAAAAAAAATCCCCCGTTTAATCGGGGGATTTTCATCTTTTATTCTAAGATACGCATTCTATCCGAACCGGATATAACTTCTTTTTCATCAGGCTCAGCTGTTTTAGCGCCAAACGGCATTTGCGCAATCAAACGATACTGATCTGGGATATTGAATACTTCTTTTACTTCCGCATCAATAATTGGGTTATAATGCTGCAGATTGGCACCTAACCCCTCCTCTTCTAAAGCTGTCCAGATAGCAAACTGCAGCATGCCGTTAGCCTGATCTGCCCAAGTTTTAAAATTTGCCGCATAAGTAGGAAAATTACTGGCAAAAGTTTCTGTAATGCCTTCATCATCAAAATACAAAATAGTACCATACCCTGCTGCAAAACTATTGATTTTAGCTTCAGTAGGCGCAAATTTTTCAGCCGGTACACGTTCACGCAAAGTTCTCATAACAATATCCCAAAAATTTTTATGAGCCTGCTCAAACAATACTACAACACGGGTGCTCTGACAATTAAAGGCCGAAGGAACATCCTCCAACAGCATTTCTATCAGTGCTACAATTTTATTTTTGGGAATCGGAGAAGTGTTGGTAATACTGTAAACGCTGCGGCGTTCATGAATACTGGAAAGAAAAGTTTTTTTCATAATTATGCCTCCTTACTATAAATACTCTTTTATTGCTAATTTGACTTTACTACAAAGCCAGGAGAAATGCAAATTATCAAAAAAACCTCTTTAAGGGCTTCCCTGCTGGTTTGTTACTTTTGTAAAACATTATGAAAGCAATTATTCCTAAAAATCAAATAAAAAAAGCATATCCAAGTTTCTTGGATATGCCTGATTTCTGGTGGGCGCTGACGGGATCGAACCGCCGACATTCTGCTTGTAAGGCAGACGCTCTCCCAGCTGAGCTAAGCGCCCGAATGGTGACCGGTGGGGGAATCGAACCCCCGATACCGCCGTGAAAGGGCGGTGTCTTAACCGCTTGACCAACCGGCCAGTTGGCTCCCCGAGTAGGACTCGAACCTACAACAACTCGGTTAACAGCCGAGTGCTCTACCGATTGAGCTATCGGGGAAGGTCACTGACGTTTCTCAACGTCACAAGTGGTATTATATGGCAATTTTGTAATCTTGTCAACACTTTTTTTGAAATTTTTACTGATTTTTATGTTTAATCTTAACAACTATTTTTTGCACTTCTTGCATTCCATTCTTGGTACTGCAGCCAGGCCGATGTAATTCCCACGGAAAAAATACAGCAAAATCACCAGTCTGCAAAACTACGTGATCCTTCTCCTCTATTTCTTCGTAAAAAAGCAGATCACTTTCATCTGCATGATCTTCCACAACAATATGTTCAGCTCTTCTGGGTGTAAAATAAATTATTTCCTCCCCTGCACCTAAATACTGGACATCAATATACTGATTATGAGCTTCGGGCTTTTTATTTATTTTATCTTCTGTCGCATAGGTATTAATTCTTACAAATACATCCCTGCCATCTATTTCATATTCACCGTTCTTTACTTCGGCAAAGTTTGTTTCTTTTATATATTGTAAAGCTTTCTGTAAACCCTCTGATACATATGGCAGTATTTTTTCTATATCTTGCTTATTTCCGCAGATCATTATAAAAGCCTCCTTATTAAATTCAGTATTGCTTTATTCGACATTTCCATGTAAAATCCTGTTTTCTGCTTTGACAAACTACTATTAGTTACGTTAAAATTGTAACATATATTTTCATGAAAGAGGTTTAGTATGAGCTATTTGAATGTTACTAATGTTTCCCATACTTTTGGCGGCCGCCAGATCTTGGAAAATGTTTCTTTTAAATTACTGCGCGGCGAGCATGTCGGTCTCGTCGGTGCCAACGGCGAAGGTAAATCGACCTTCCTTAATATCGTTACCGGCCATTTACTGCCGGATGAAGGCAAGGTAGAATGGCCCGGACGCGTTACTGTTGGTTACTTAGACCAGCAAAGTACACTAGAGGCCGGTAAAACTATCCGCGAGGTCCTGCGCACTGCTTTCAATGATATGTACGAAGCAGAAAAACAGATGCTGGAACTTTACGACAAAATGGCTGAAGCTGCACCTGAAGAAATAGATAAAATGATGAATACTGTAGGAGAGATCCAGACAGAGCTCGAACACAGTGGTTTCTATTCATTAGATACTAAAATCGAAGAAGTGGCTAACGGTCTCGGCTTAGGCAGTATCGGGCTTGACAGAGATGTCAGCGAACTTTCCGGCGGTCAGCGCAGTAAGGTTTTGCTTACCAAGCTGCTTTTGCAGAACTCTTCCATTTTGTTATTAGATGAACCTACCAACTATTTAGACGTTGAGCATATCGAATGGCTGACAAGGTTTTTACAAAACTATGAGCATGCCTTCATTCTTATTTCTCACGACATAGCCTTCCTCAATCAGGTAGTCAACGTTATTTACCATTTGGAAAACTGTGAACTGACCCGCTATACCGGCAACTATGACAAATTCCAGGAAATGTACGCTATTTATAAAGCCCAGCGTGAAAGTGCTTATGAACGTCAGCAGCAGGAAATTGCCAAACTGGAAGATTTTGTCGCCCGCAATAAAGCACGCGTCGCTACTACTAATATGGCTAAAAGCCGGCAGCGCAAGCTTGATAAAATGGAAATCATTGAAAAACCACGTGAAAAACTTAAACCAACCTTTAAATTTACAGAAGCAAGGACTCCAAGCCGTTTCATAGTTGAAGCTAAAAACTTAGTTTTAGGCTATGATACACCGCTTACTCGTCCTGTAAGCTTCAATCTTGAACGCGGTCAGAAAATAGCTCTCCGCGGTGTAAACGGACTAGGCAAAACGACCCTTTTAAAAACTATTTTAGGACTGATACCGCCAGTGTCAGGCTCTGTAGAACTGGGTGAATTTTTAGAACCTGGTTATTTTGAGCAGGAAGAACGCACTAAAAACGAAAATACAGCTTTAGAAGACGTATGGAACGAATATCCCGGTCTTACCAATTATGAAGTCCGAGCCGCTTTAGCGGGCTGTGGTTTAACTAACGAACATATTACCAGCAAAGTTTTTGTTTTGAGCGGCGGCGAAGCAGCTAAGGTCCGTTTATGCAAGCTGATGCTTCGTGATATCAATTGGCTTGTTTTAGACGAACCAACAAACCATCTGGACGTTGACGCAAAGGAAGAACTTAAACGCGCGCTGATCTCATTTAAAGGAAGTATCCTTCTGGTTTCGCATGAACCTGAATTTTATGAAGATTGGGTAACTTCAGTTTGGAACATCGAAGATTGGACTACAAAAATAATTTAAAAACAAAAAATCCTCAACCAAAATTGGTTGAGGATTTTTATTTTTGATTAACCAAGCAGTGACGCCACATCTTTTTCAAGCTGCATCGGCGCCGCTACTAACGGCATATTTTCATTATGCCACTTCAAGCTTGCCATCGCAGAGACATTTTTGCCGCGTTTACATAAAATACGTTTACCACGTTTTTTACCCTCATGATAAAGAAACCGCACTTCAGGCGAATCCTTAAAAAGATTTTCTTTTATCCAGCGTTCACCTTCATAAGCTCCACCGAACGGTGCAGCAAAAAACAGTATCCAGGGACGATCGCCGCCGTTCCAGTTATGAGGTGTTAACGCCAGGTTATAGTTTGTTAAATACTCCGCTTCAGCAGCATCATCAAAATTGGCCCAGGCCATATAAAACAACGGGCTGCCTTTTTCTGACATTCCCAGTACATACTGCTTATTGGCGATCGCCGGAAAGATTTGCGAAGCCATCATATGCAGCGGCATCGTCTCATGTTGTTTAGAATGCATCATCAGCCAGGTAATATTACCTAAAATATATGCTGTGCTATAATGTTCATCCTGTAAAGACGGTGCTATAAATTTAATTTTTCCTTGAATTTTATCCATGATCCGAGTTCTCCTTTGGTCGTCTTTCCTCCACCAAATCCCCTATGCAATATTCTGCATCATTTAAACAGTTTTAGAATTCCCATCTAATACCTGTATTTACCTGCCATTCCTTTTTCGTGTCGCCGCCAAAGCTGCGTTCAATATCACCATAGAAATGGGTATTACGACTTAACTGAACCTGCGCGCCCATACCGAATTCATACCAGGTATCGCCATTGTCATAGCGTTTACGCAGATTTTCGCCGTTAGCAGCAACCATCGATACATCACGGTCACCGTCAAATTCATGGAACGCTCCCAGTTTAAAATAATAGCTGCTTTCCGGGCTGATCTTCCGTCCAACTTCAAAACCGATACGGCCAATAGCACTGGTTAAACCATCTACATCGATCTTGGTTCCTCGTTCGGTCGTAAAATCAACACTATTCATTCTGCCTAAAGTAATTTGTGCCTGCGGTGTAAAGAACCAGCCTTTTTCGTAATTCTTCTGCCTGCCATACTCAAAGCTGATACTGTAAGCAGCATTGTCATAATCACTGCGTTCAGCATATTCGCCATAAGTATTCATCTTGTGATCCAAGTGTCCAGCACGCAGCACTATATCTGTATAATGGCCTTTATTGCCAAACCATGTCGTATATAAACCGAGAGCAGTCAGGCCTGTTTCACCCTTGCCTGCCGTATAGCTTAATTTACCTTCGCTGCGTTCCAATACGATACCATTAGTACGCTGACCATTTTTCTCGTCATATCTGGTCTTATCATAACCCAACTGATAGGTATGGTATTTATCAGTATAGCTCTGACCTTTCAATTTACCATGATACATACGAGCCCAGACACCGTCTGTTCCATGTTCACCACTGCGAATATCGCCTAAACGTTTACGTAAAGTGTCATTAGTAGCTCTCCACAAGCTGTAATCACTGGCAAAACCATCGTTGATGGTTTCAGTATTGCCATTTTCCTTCTTTTCAATTTTTGTCAGATACCACTCATTCGCACTTTCACCTAAAGTATCCCCGCGTTCAACAGTCGGCAGTACATCCCATAATCCGCCGGTATCCATATATTCGCCAACGAAAGAAGCATTACTGCTGTTATCTGTGATCAAATGCAGTTTCTTTTCACCTGAAACCTCGCCATTGATCAAACTCAGGTCATTAACATGCACATAATGTGTGCTGCCGGTTTCCGAAGAATTGATTACCAGTTTATCGCCATTGGCTTCACTGTCCAGTTCAGTATTGAATTTGAACACACCGCCGCTGCCGCTCAGATCATCAACAGTCACAACGGTATTCATACCAGCTTCATGACTGAGATTAACCATACTGCCGCCGCTGACATGTAAACTGCTCACTTCAGAACTGCTGGTAACATGCCAGTAACTGTTATTTTTCAAATTCAAATTAATCGTTCCGCTGTTTGCAAGTGCGGTACTGCCAGTAAACACAGAATTATTATCCATGTCCAAATCAATGGAACCGCTGTTATCAGCATACATATTGCCGGTAATATTAAAAGTAGAATTACCAGCCGTACCTGTTATAGTTCCCTTATCGGCATAAATAGCGTAGCCATCATTGTCATTATTATCTATAGTAGCGCCGCCTAAAAATTCTATGCTGCCGGTTGCAGCATTTACATATGCACCATGAGATCCGCTGCCTTCAACAGAAATATTCAAACCGTCGCCTGCTTCAACAACACCTCTTTGTGCCAGCAAGCCATGTGAAGCATCGCCTTCAGTTGTAATACCAACATTATCATCTAAAGATAAAACCGAACCTGTCATGTTTGCAAATACACCATGGGAGCCATCACCAGCTGTAGCAATAGTAGAACCGGCGCCAATTTCAACAGCACCGTTTGCGACACTTCCTTTTGCCGAAGTATCAGCATAAGCAGCAACACCATGAGAACCATCACCCAGCGTAGTCATCTCCGCGCCTTCTTCAATAACGATCTTGCCATTATTGGAAGCCATCATTACGGTATGAGAACCATCACCTGCCGTAGACAAAACCGCGCCTTTACCAATATTGATTTTAGACCCGCCTGTCGGATTAGTTGTAGACCTGCCCTGTGCCGCATAAACCGCATGCGAACTTTCACCCATTGTTCCGGCCGTTAACCCATCACCAATATTTATTGTAGCATGGAAATTTGCACGCACAGCATGGGCTCCGTCAGAAGTATCACCATTGGAATACTTCAATTCCCCATTATACAAAGTATTGATCGTAGCATTATCCCCAATGTTGAGGACTGTAGAACCGTTGATGTTCAAACCATCGGCACTGTTACCGCTGACAGTTATTGTCAAATCGTTACCAATATTAATCGTACCAGTAGCATTCTGCCAGTCAGAATTACCGCTCGGATTTGAACGGATTCCGTCACCAGCTTCACCTGTAGTAGTAATTGTCAAACGATTTCCCGCCGAAGTAACTGTTGCTGAATTGGTAACATTCGTATAAATACCAAAAGCATGTCCTACTAAACTCGGATACGCATTAGCAGAAGCTTCAATCGTAACATCATCACCGACAGATTCTCCACCATACATCGAACCTCTAGCTGCCTCTGCAACACCGAATAAAGGCATTGAACTTATAGCTAAAGCTATAGCCAAATGCAAAGTCTTCTTATTTTTCATTGCAACCCTCTCCTTTATTGAGTTTTAAAATTTATAATTTTCATATATTAAAATCGCTCCCCAACGACTTTAAATATATTAAAAATCACTTTACTAAAATTTATTTATTTCTTTTTAAAGCATCTACCTTCTTTAAGTTTATAAAATTATATTCCAGCAATGTAATATTAATTGTTAAAAACTGATTTGTCAATATTTTTAGGAATATTTTTGCATTTCAGTTACATTTTATTCACATTATAATGATTTTCTCTTATTATTATTTTTTAACTTTTAGTTATTTCATCTGGTATTTATTTAATAATAATCGATCTTTTACAGATAATGCAACTATCGTTAACTACCCGCTTAACAAGCCGCATTTCCTTAAACAGCCAATTTAATTCACCATTTAAATCTTATTTTAAATAAAAAAAGCAGCCTATTTTACAGAACAAAATATTTGTCTTGTAAAATAAGCTGCCGAAGTATATTAATCTTTAAAATTATTAATTTTTATTCACTATTGTCCGTTTTTATATTTTTGTATAATTTTACATTTTTCTTTCTTTAACAGGCTCTATTCTTTATCGAATGATTATTTAGTATTATTTTTTATCCAGTTAATAACTATGTATTTTTATTATAACAAAGCATCTTCCCATAAAATGCTTAATCATTATAATTTCCCAGATATCTATCAACCGAAAAATAACTGCTGTTACTAAAAATGCTCTCCCGTGTATTCATACAAACATCTACTATCCAAATATATATATTTGGTGTTTTTTTATTCCCACTCGCTCCTGTTAGATGTTTTCTAAACAGATTTGCTTATGGAATTTATCTCAGAATATTGGTATTCTTTTCATTATTCCGATAGTATAGGCTATCTGATTTTGTGTTGCCAAGATCTTATGCTGTCTACAGTATAGCACGCCACTGAATACCAGGCAAGTAAATAGCCGTTAATATAGATTTACATCGCTTTTTATTAAGTTACTCTACGCGCTATAGCTATTTCCTGAAACTAGCTTTACTTTCAAAAAAGAAGCGAATGCCAATATAGTGTTTCTTTTTTCTTCTCCTGTTAGCTGGGCAACCATATTACTTACATGTTGGTCATCCATCACAGAAACGATATCGAGAAAATGTTTTGCCCTTGATGATCCAACATAAAACACTCTACGCTTTTCATCGTCAAAGAAGCAACTGTCGTCTACATCCACGATGATAACAACATCTGATTATAATCCCTTGAAGTTATGGGAAAATGTAAACATGATTTCATTTTACGGTTCATGAATCGATATCATTCCAGAAACCGATTTCCGGGTTTTCATATGTACCAACGATTACACCACGATCCAAAAATGCATTTCTCTCCTCGCAGCATGTTTCCGGCAATAAGCCGCATGCGTGGCATGCCGCAAGATTCAAAGAATCACGCCCCTGACCTCTGCTCATGATGCATACCGGGTCATTTGAACAAGTCTTTGCGTTTGCAATTGCTTTTCTGAGGATCCCGGGGAATGCATCTGGTCTGCCTTGACGGACCAGTCCACCCAATGTACCTTCCGCATCGCCACTGGCAGTATAGATGAAAATACCCGCCATCTTTTTTCCGTCAGATTCCTCGGCGCAGTATAGGCGTTCACTCAGAGAAGCAATGCTATATCCACACTCAAAACTCAGCTGAGAAATTAGTAGGTGAGATAATGTGTGTAACATAAGGAATTTGGGCGTTATCGTGCGTGGATGATTCTTCCCGATAAACGATGTCGTATAGTTGTGGTTCAACCGAGCAGCTCTCTCAACAACTACTGGATGGGCTTCAATCCAGCCATCAATATCTTCTTGGTTGAACTCGATAAAGATGCCCTCACCGCGCACTTCATAAGCAGGATACCATCGAGTATCGGGTTCCTTTACATCTACAAAACCGACATCATTACTGGTCATTGCTGGCTGAATTCTGGAAAACCCCATCAATGCATTTACCACACGCACCTTGTCGACGAGGGAAATGGCTTTAATATGAGGCAGATCATACTCGGAAATGTCCATTTCTTCACGGGAGAAATCGCCCAACCCCGCGCCGGCTGCACCTACTTCTCCGGACAATGCGGTATATTCCTCCACGCGATACTGAATTCCGGTCACATCTATATCTTCGGGCATCGGCTCCAACCATTTGCGAATTAGGATTTTCTCTACTTCTGCGCGGAGTGCACCGATTTCAAGCGCAATTTTATCTGTCCACTTCGGCAAACGCTGGGTGATTGTAGCGGTCCTTTCCTCTGGGTCCTCATCGCTAATAATGGTCATGCAATCATCATAAGCTTTGCTTTGCTCAATTTTTGAATTCAACTTGTCTGCATACGGGGGAATAACCAGCGAACTATACACCACGGGGAAGTAAACGGACGATGCACCTCTCTGCACGGTTTTGGGATAGCAAACACACTTATCTTTGATATGTCGAAACGGATGATTTCCATCACATCTGAATTGATTGGTCTCTAGGTCTTCGTCCAGCTTTTGAAAGCAATCCTTATCAAAGGCACCCTTTAGTGTAGCGATAGCACCACAGGAGCAACTTACACTCAAGCCCTCAAGCCCTTCCGTTCCAGATGCGCCAGTCTTAAACTTCAACTCTGGATTTCCGCAAATCGGTTTCTTGCCCTTTGCATGAACCCATTTTACCCAAGGGAAATCATTCAAATGACCGCTTTCGCACACCGTGACAATACGCGACACGACCAAATCCTGGCGACACTTGGGGCATTGCACATGCTCAACCATATACTCGTCCCGTTCAAGCGTTTTTGCCTTGGCGTTTTTTCTGTACTCAGCCACCCAGTTTTTTAATGGCTGGAATTTTCGGCACTTAGGGCAGAAATACCATTCAGGAAAACGGGAATACGCAATATTGGTGGGTAACGCAAAGTAGTCCACACCCAGGGCTTTTGCAAAACGATCATCATAAATCCTACTCATTCCACTCCAGTATTCTGGCGCAGCAGTAACTAATGTCTGATCCGGAAAGTCTACCATAGCACCTACGCCATATTGCAAAACTGCCTGAGCAGCACGAACGGAGTGGGTAATTTTATTCAGTTCTATCTTTGTCTTCACTTGTTCAGACATTGTTATCCTCCCAAACTACAATACTACCCAATACCGGGGTATCCACATTTCGCATTGAAGTCAAAGTTTCGATGGCATTGTCCTTTCCTGCGGAGTTGTATTGTTTGAGCAATCGACATGTATCTCCCGCAGGTGGGTTGACCATAAATCGGCGTCCAAAATACAATGGAACAGACGGATCCTCTCCGTTGCATTCATCTACATAGGACTGCCAAAGATAGAAGAAATCCTTGATCTCCGTTCGAATTTCATCTACATCGTCCTTTGTCTGCCCCTTGGAGCGTTCGTTAATTCCACTCACCCGGTCTATGACAAATGTTTCGATTTTCTTTATTGTTTCTGCAAAGTACTCCTCATCGAAGTTAATGGCATCTTTATCTTCTCTCATTCCAGCCATTTGGCGCATCATCGAAATAAGCACAGCATGTAAGGCCCGTTCACGTGCTGGACGAGAGAACGGAGTAGCTCCAGTCGGCTCTACAAAGCGATAGAAAGATTCGTGGTAAGACCGGAATCGCTCATAATGGGAGCGGTCGCGACTCTTTGTGGCATCGTACTGCACAAAGACTACACCGGGGAAGGATCGTCCTACTCGGCTGGAGGCCTGGATATATTCACTGGTAAGTTTGGGCTGTCCGATCATCAAAATAACATTCAATCGTGCAACGTCAATGCCAACGGAAATCATGTTTGTCGCAAGCAGCACGTTAGAAGCATATCGCTTGGCGGCTTCATTTTCTTTGGAATACTCGATCTTTTCCAGCTTATCCAATGTCTCATTCAATTCCGTAGTGGAAACACGGCTGGTGAGTTCGTCCGCACTGACGATAAGCCTTCTTCCCGTAAACATACGATTTGCCGTACGAATGATAAAATCCTTTACGTCATCGTCCACCAGAGTTGAAGCCTTACCCAAATCCTTCAAGCTGTTAAAATATACCGTCAATGTCCACAGTTTGTCTTTAACATCTTCCGGAAGATCCATGGTGTAAACCTTCTGCATAAGCGCAGCCATAGCACGGATTTCCATCATAGCCTTGGTTTTTCCGGAAGGCATAATACCTACATATTTACGTCCGTAAACACCCTTTTCGTAATCAATTACAGACTCTTTTGCAAAGAAAGAGTCCTCCGCATCCAAGCCGGGAGCTGGGAACTGCACAACTTCACGATTATACAGCACGGAACACTGCTCTTTTGCTCTACGAATTGTAGCGGTGGAAGCAATGACTTTGGGATACACGCCCTTTTGACCGCAAATTGCGTCCACTGCAGTTTCATAAAGGCCAACCACCGTACCCAATGCACCCGAAATCAAGTGCAGCTCGTCCTGGATAATTAGTTCCGGGGTGCGATTATTTTTTCCGATCCCGAAGAAAGCACCGATCCGTCCGTCCCAAGGAAGCATAGCAAATTTGTCCACCGTACCAAATAACAATGTCGGAGGTGTTTCGTAAAGCTCGTCATCGATAATTTGAATAGGAAGTCTCTTGGTAAAAGCGCAGTCTTCATGAGGGCAGAACATATAAAAATGTTTACCGCTCATGTTATAGCCCCATTCTCCAACCAGACGGCCATTTTTATCATCCTTGACCATCTTTGTTCCGCACCACGGACACTTCAGCACTTGAAATTTATTATGACGTTCTTTTTCGTTACGAACATAATATGGACTGCTCACACTCTGCAGCTTTCCCAAATGATATTCCGCACTATTTGAACGCTTACTAGTTCCAACATTTTTGTTGGGAATATGCGATCCACCAATCCAGAGACCAATTGTGATCGGTTCTTTTCCCAGTGGGTAGGAAGGATACTTATTCCTCTTTTGGGCACAATCTTGTCTAATATATTCGCAAGCACAAATGAGTGTGGCTGCGCGGGTAAACTGCTGCGCCGCCAAAAGGCGGAGAGTATAACGCATAATAACAGCCGTGCCGTTGGAGTTTTTGGGATGTGCTAGCTTGCGATAGAAAATTGTAAACGCAGTCAGCCCAAGGTATGCCTCGGTTTTACCGCCACCGGTAGGGAACCATATCAAATCAACGATACTCCGCTCAGGAGATTCATCATCAGTTATGGAGTTGACATCCATCAGTAAAAATGCTATCTGGAAAGGTCTCCATTTGCAATTGCTGTCGCTCTCCTGACTGTAATCCATGCCATATAGCCTGTCTGTAATTTCTTCGTCCCCCGGGTAACGATCGGCGTTGGTTTTGGCCATATCTTCCTGCATCGCAATATAAATTCTCTGCATAAACATTGCACGATTTGCCAACAGAAAGGCTTTATACGCGTTGTCATTTTTCGCCAGAGTATCAATGCCAGCATACATTCTCTTATATGCGCGTTTACATTCACGGATATTATTGGCGGCAGCAGATACATATCTTGGATCAAGTGTGGCAACCACCTTTTCCAGATTATCAACCCAAATTTTATACAGGTCGACCAGGTTTCGCATGGATGCAAGTTTGGTAGTTCTGTCGGCTGGATCAAGGTCGGACAAATATTTCATGGATAATTCTTCGTCTTTGATGAGGTCATTCTGAGGCAAAGAAAAACTCATCGACGGAATCTCGATTATCGGTAAGAAATCGCTCCATATGGCCCCAACTCCAGATGCATCGATTTCCCAGTCTACGGATGTACCCAAGCCAGTTCCGTATATTTTTTTGTGACGGTACAACATATCCAGCGATTGTTCTTCTGAATCCATCGCGGCTACATCCGCGTTGGGATTGCTTTCCACAAAAACGAAATCATTATTCTCAGAGGATATTTTCATTTTGGCCTGGAAAATGCAGCGATTTGCTTTCACGGGAGATTCCTTCCAGTCGTTCACCAACATAACGGTAATTGACCACAAATTATCTCCAATTTTCCGTCTCAAAGCCACCAGCTTTGCATCAGTGCCATCCAGGTTGTGGTTGGCTTCGTCATCAGCATAATCACCATGGCTAAAGTCAAGCACAAATTCCGGAATTTCGTGCGGAACTCGCACATACCCCATAGCACAGTAGTCAACAAAACGGTAGACTATTTTCTGAAGAATGTAGAATTCATTTTCCGGAATCGTATCGCGCTCAAAAATGCTACGGACTTCCTTGGCCGTTACGGAAGAAATCAGCCGCAGTGCATTGGCGTCCTTGTCATACACCATAATATGCGCCAATTCAGGCGGTACTGTATAGGTGTCAGAATCATCTGGCAGATAGGGAATCATACAATCCAGAACTTTGGCATTTCGATATGTGGCAAATGTCAAACTTCCCCTGACGATATTTGTATTTCCCCTTGCGATGAATGTAATACCCATGGACGAAGGCATGTACTGTGTAGCCATTCCGATTTCTTCGTCCAAGTTTTCATCGGCAGTTTCGTCAAATGCATAGGTTCTCTGTTTCTTCTGTTGAACGGGGTCGGCACCCAGATCTTCGATAGAAACCGAACCGGAGTTTTCTGCCGAATTATCAGATTCCTCCAATTCAACAGTCTCATCATTATCCTGGTTGACAGCATTTCCTTGTGGGAACAGAATGCCAACGGAATAACGACTGATAGGTGTGCTGGAAATAAGTTCATGCTCTCTGTCAGGCAAGGAAAACTCTGATCCGGGTCCTAAAAGTTCATCCTTAATTATACCGATATACTCTTCCCGGGCAGAAATCATTGTCTGTCTAATTTCACTGCCTGTCACATCAATACCTCCGCTTCTGTAATGGGTGTATTCACCATATTGATATTTATATTTAAACTTTCGTCCAGTTCCGTAATATACTCAAGTTCCAGTGTTTCCGACAGACTGTCCACATTGTCATATACGATGCCTAGAACGCTGCCTTCCTCAGGTATGTTGCCACTGAGTTTATCGTTGATAGCCTTTGCGATTAATTCAAGAATCTTTCGCCGGTCGTGACGCACTGCTCCACACGCCTCAAAAAAGCCATGAGCATCTGCCAGTAGATGAGGATCCTGTGTTACGATTGCAATATACTCCATGGTACGTTCTTTACGTGGGCCGACAATGTGACTGTCATCGATGAGCCATTGCCGAATAGTGACCTCCTGCATAGAGCTTCCGACCTCTCTCATTTTCTGCGCAACCTTTCGATAAGTAAAGCCATTGGTTTCCTTATACTCCCGCAAGGCTTCTTTCCAATATTGAGACTTTTCGTAAGCCTCAATTGCGCCTTGCCCCAAACGTCCATCGCGAAGCAGACGCTCATAGATGAAGTCAACAATATTCTTGGTGTAATCATCACGCTTAACAAACACCAGCACATCTCTGGGTCGCAATTGCTCCGGGGATTTTTCAATCACATTTCCTGTCATACTGTCAAAGACAACCGCAGAATAATACTTGGAGAAGAATATTTGCTCTCCCGAAACAAAAGTGCCTAAATGTTTAACTTCAGACACCGGGACATAAACGCCTCCCGCACTGCTGCTCTGTGTCAATTTGCGAACATCAAATGTATTAAAGGCTTCGATATATTCGTCCAAGGCGGAGAGCTGCTGTACTTCCTCTTCCATCTGCATTTCCTGAGAAGAGTCATCCTCCTCCGACTCGTCTGCCATATGGGTGGCACCGATTCTTCTATTCAGCTTTCGCTCGTACTTTGCGAATTTCTTTCGTCGGAATGTAAATACCTTTTCCTCACATCCATACAGAAGGACATCGATGTTACGTGCAGCCAAACATTGCAACGGATCAAACCGCTTATTATTCAGTTCTCCGACACATAAAACCGCATCGTATTTTTTATGGCTATCGAAACGATTTGCCGTTACACAAATTACATTTTCATCAGAAAAGTACTCAGGGTATACCATGCGAAGTAAGTCGGCATAATATGCCTTTGGCACAATGATTGCAACCTTGTCGAGTTTATGTTCGTTCAAGTATTCCCTCAGGGCATTTGCCTTTGGACTGGTTTTCAATCGTTCACGATATTTTCGTTCCAGTGCATCTGCCACAACCATACACAGTTCTTGCATAGCCCCTGCTTGATCCGCAATATCCCATAATTCCTGAATGCGTCCGTAGGGTGAAGTAACCGCTTTGTTAATCTGTCCGTTACAAATGGCATTTTCCATTATTTCTAACGGAAAAACTGCGGAATTAAGAAGATTCAGCAGGCCATGCGCAGCTACCACGAAGTCGTCTTTGACAGCATCATTCCAATTGGACTGTTTGATGACAAAAATCGCATTTTTTATGGTTTTGTATTCCTCCCAACTCCAACCTTCACCTACGGGAATTGCCGTAACAGTATTGTGTATCACATTCATAATCTGCCGATGGAGTTCTTCGGTAAGCGGATTGTCGTTGCGAATCATTTGATTGCTTTTGGATAGCATGGTTTTTGTACAAGCAAATACGGAAGCACCCTCATACATCTCCAAGATATGTTCACCCATCCCAGCTTTGCTTGGGGATGTAACATGAGCAAAACGCAGTACTTTTCTTCGAAGCAAATCGGCAAGTTCAGACCCGTTCTCGGTTATAGACGCACCACCGATGACCAATAGACCTACTACTTTATTTCCGTTTCTATCCAGAACCAAATCTCGGGCCGTTGAAATTTTACAGGTTACTTTTAAAACTGGTTCCGCTTTTGTCGGATTCAAACCGAACTGATACTCTTCACCACTACCGGTATAATACGCCGCCGGAATAATGTCCAACAAACCAACTTCTTTGCCTTCGCCATATACGATGCGGACTTGTTTGTAGATCTCGCCAAATGAGTTTCGATCAGCCACAATAACGATTGAAACATCGATCTGTGTAGGGATTTCTTGCATATCCACATCAAATGCAAAAGCCAAAAAATCCTCACGATTTGTTTTTTTCTTTCTAATACCGCGTCCGTCAGTAATCTGTGACTCGCCGTAGTAAGGCTTTATCAGGTGTTTATTCTTATCCAGGGGAAGGTAACTGATCGTTTTTCCGTTTTTCCCTTTCCCGTCTTGCTCAATTACCATACAAAGCCGACTGTATTCAACGCTGGTACCTTTCCAGCGATACCTCTGACCATTATACATAACCATATCGTCTATCTGTAGAGCAGAGATAATATCGTCATTTGTAGACAGGTTATAGGACAGACAACCCAGAGCAACGGCAACAACGGAAATAACATCAAAGCACAGAGATCCTGTATGAAGAGCAAAATTGACCGTTCGCTCCTTTGATACCAATGAATCGGCAAAAAAAGACAGATATTTTTCAATGATTGCTTCCTTCGATATCAGCGCATCACCATAATAAATATCGCACTTTTTCAGAATAGCATTTGCCAGTTTTTCTGCCGTCACGGTCATACACCTCCGTTTACGGTTCTTCTCCGTGTAAGATAGACAAACAATCAAGCATAAACCGTGCCATCTCCTCAATTACCGGAATTGTGACGGAGTTGCCAAACTGCTTGTACTGTTGGACTGCCGCTATTCCCTCAGGGAATGAAAACTCGTCCTCCCCTTCAGCGTTTACGAATCCATAGTTTATAAAGCCTTGAAGTTTCCCCCACTCGGTGGGAGTCATAACACGAATGCCTTTATCATTGAGAGGGGTTTTCTTCCCTTTAATAATCTGTCCCGCAATACCTTCTTTGGGATCGTATATCAAATTGCGTTCACGGCCCGAACCTCCTGTTGCCAACAATGTGTTGGCTATAGGTCTCTCAATTCCTTCCGCATTTACAATCCGATAGCCAAATCCGTAGCCTTTTCCTTCTTGACGCTCTCGATGCTTGACGAGTGTTTCTAAATATCCCGACGCCATATAATACCTTGGTGGCACATCATGCTCCAACAAATCATTCAAATCATGATATAGCTCAACCGCTCGGGTACGAGGTATTTCCATTGGCAGCATAGCCAGTCTCTCCGGGGCAAAACGCTCTGTATCAAAACCGATTATATATGTACGAGGACGATTTTGCGGAACGCCAAAGTCGCGGGAGTTGCGAATAAAGGATTTCGGCACATATTTGAGTGTCCCGTCCGCTTCTTTTGTGACACCAATGACATGGTACCCCAAATCATTTACAAGCGTTTCGATGATGGTTTTGAATGTTCGCCCTTCGTCGTGAGAAACCAAACGATCTACATTTTCCAAAAACAATGCAAATGGTCTGGTTCTCCTAATAATGTCGGAGATATGAAAAAAAATCTTGCCCTTTTCTTCGTTCTCAAATCCTTCCTGCAACCCAACCCGGCTGAATGTTTGGCAGGGGAATCCAGCCAAAAGCACTCCATATTCCGTGTTTTCCACCTGCTGTTTAAATTCATCGCTGGTCAAATCGTTTTCGGGATTGTCCCCATATAAATGCTGGTATGTTCTGCAAGCGTGCTTGTCAATTTCCGAAGAAAGTACATTCACAAACTGCCCTGTAAGCTCAAAGCCTCGACGAATGCCGCCAATGCCAGCACAAAGGTCAATTGTTCTATACGGTTGAACAGGGAAAACTCGCAACTCATCCAAAACTACGGAAACGCAGTATTCCAGTTCTTTTTGTATTTCATGTCCCCAAAATCGTAGAACAGTCCAACCTTGTTCCTGTAGTCGTGCCATTACCTCAATATCTCTCTGCATATTGCGTTCGATTTTGGGAATCCAAAAATCACGATTACTTTTTATTTCGTTTTGTGCCTGCTCCCAGTTATATCCGTGCCAAAAATCTCCATCACAGAATATCACGATTTTCCGAGCAAGAAATGCAATATCCGGTTTCCCAAAAATCGTCTTATTATTTCTCGTAAATGTAGTAAGTCCCTGGCGAACAAGCTCCTCACACAGAAGTTTCTCCAGCGCGGTACCACTATTGCGCACCCGGCTCATATTTTTATGTATTTGCTCTTTACTCTTTTTACGAGCCATTGTGCAACTCTCCAACTCTTAAGATATAGGTTAATAAACCGTAAAACATTCGGTATTAGCTACAGAATATACACTTTGTTATCCTAGACAGACTTCCTTCCGCTATGTCACGTGGCAGTTTTGCGGAACTGTAAAAGTCATTTTCCCATATCTTTTATCTTTCGTTAAATAGGGGTGGATTGTCTCTAAAATATACTCGGTGTTAAGTATCTCACAGCCCCTTAATTCCACTTTACTTATTATTTTACAGCAAACTGCGACCTTCTTCAACATAACATTTCGTCTATCTGCACTTATTTCTTTATTAAGTAACTAGCATTGTTCTAATAAAAGCAAATTTTCCTCTTTGTGCACGCTCCAGTAACTTCCATACACCACCAGCAAGATGCCAGATATATGCAATCATGTAGTCTACATGATCCATAATACAGCGGTTTGCTCTTACGATTGCAATCTTGCGTGGAACGCTCTCCATTCCAGGTGGATAGAAGGTTCCGTCAAATCCATCTGGCGTTGGGATGAGCTGCTCCGCCGGATGATATGGCAGCAGTAACATGAACTTTACTTCTAGCGAAAATGTTTTGCTGCCTTAACTGCTGACGCTGCAAGGCGGTCAAATCCACCGTAGTGACCGACGATAAATTCTGTGACGACATATTCAACAATGTGCTGCTCCACAGCCGCATACAATGCCGGGTAAATTTCTTCCGATGCCTCCCTATGCCCGATGAAGAAGCAGATTTTTCCGGCCAAAGTTCTCCCTCCCTTATAGTTTTATTTATCGTTAAAATTATATGATATAAATGATTAAATCATAACGATTTATCAAAGTATAATTTACGAAGAACACAAGTAAAGGGGTGATGCAGGTGAAAGATATTCTCTCGGTCATAACCACATATCGGGAGGAACGGGGCTGGACAGAGTATCAGCTTGCAGAACGCTCCAGTTTACCACAATCCACGATCTCCTCATGGTATCGCAAGAACATGGTTCCGACCATTCCATCCTTGAAGAAAATCTGTACAGCTTTTTGCATTACACTGTCTCAGCTATTTGCCTAAGAAGATGCACCTGTTTCCTTGACTGAAGCGCAGAAAAAACTTCTGGAACGCTGGTCAAGATTGAGCGAAGAGCAGCAAACTGTTGTATTTGCTTTGATTGATAATATGTAAAAATCCGCCAGAGACACATTTTTTAGAATGCTGCTTCTGGCGGATTTGCCTTGCCGTTAGTCTAACAAAGTTGTCTCTGTCACGGCCTTCAGATATAGTTCCAGGTCACCGTTCAAAATTAGTTCGGCATAGGCCAGCGGATCGTTATATATCAGCCAGTCCAGTTCTGACCACTGGTACATGCTGTTTGCCACTTCGTTCTCCACGGCGGTGCAGTCGATGGCGAGCAGGGTTCCATCTTCCATACACAACTCTACGCATGCAGTGTCCAAGTTGAACTCACAGGACAAAATCTCTCTCATACTCGTTACCTTCTAATACTTGAATTTCGGTTGATTTTCCGCATCGACACAAGGGTCGTTTCATTAATTTTAGAATCCAGCAAGCAATGTGTGTGGCTATCCACACTCACATTTCCTGCCGTCTGCTTGTTGAGGGCAGCGCCCCCAAGCCCCTTCTGAACACAGAATTTCATTCTGTGTCTGCGCGTTCTGCGAACGCTTTGAAAGGGTACGCCAAAACGGCGTCTCCTTTAAGATGCTATGGAACAAATCGTTCCGCCCTCATTGCATTAAGGGCTGCCACGAAATACAGTAGCCCTCGCTAGATGCGTGTACCCATCGTTCGCTCTTACTCCGCACCCTGTGCCCAGTTTCAAGGCATGGTGGAGCTACTCCTTAATGTTTATATGGTACGCCCTAAAATAGGGCTCACCTGGAAAGATGGGGTGGCAAAACACCACCTCACATTTTCCCGCAACAGTAGCGACGGTCGCAACGGTGCTAGGAGTACTCCTAAAAATACCGTCGCGATCGTTGCAAGCGTCGCGCTTTACTCGATTACTTCAAACGCGGGTGCTTCTACCACCATATAAGTCAGCCGGATACGCCGCCCGGTGTGCTTGGTTTTGTTCTCGTACTTCACCTGATGTTCTTCCAGCAGGCGGCTGGCATTCACATTCAGATGCTTAGTAAGGCGGTTCACTGCCATATCCAACCGGAGGACTTCAGCAAGCTCTGTTGGGCTGCCTTCCCATTCACGGTTTTCATCGGATACGATCTTCGCTACCGCTTCCAGCACGGGGTCCGGAGGTTGCTTCCAAAGCTCATTCTCTGCATGGTCGAGGAGCCATATCAACCGCTCCTAATCTTTACTTAAATACAGCCGCTGATCCAGTTGATCTCGTCCACTAATTTCCAGTGTGGCCTTTCCGTCAGTTCGTTTTTCTTTCTGGATGATAAGTGCCCCATCCGCACAGCCTAACAGTCCGGTGGTGCTGGAAATCTTTTCAAAACTATCTCCCGCAAGCTGCTTTCTGGTGTGGTGGACAATTAGGATACAAACTCCATGCCGGTCTGCAAATTGTTTCAGTTTTCCAATCACCTCATAGTCGCTGGAATAACTGTAGTTATCACTCACCATCTCCCGGACTTTTTGAAGTGTGTCCACGATAATGAGCTTGGTGTCACTGTGTTCCCGGACAAACTTTTCAAGTTGTTCATCCAGACCGCTGCCGATCATCTTGGCACTGGTAGCAAAGTGGAGGGAGCTTGTCCCCGCCACACCAAACATACGGAACATCTTGCGCTGCAAACGGCTTTCGTCATCTTCCAGAGCAAGATAGAGGACTGTTCCCTGATGAACCTTGTAGCCCCACAAATCCTGCCCGGTGCTGACATGGTGGGCGATCTGCGCCACCAGAAAGGATTTACCGATTTTTGGAGCTCCGGCAAGGATATATGCTCCAGTATAGAGCAGGTTTTCAATCACCGCAGACTTTACCTCAAACACATTGTCCATCAGCTCGTCCAGGGTTACAGTGTGCAGGTAAGCCGGGTCGCCCATGCGCTGTATCTTGCGGTACATTTCTTCCAGGCTTTCCTGAGGGTTTACAACTTCATCGTTGATTTCTTCCTTAGAAGTGGTTATACTAATGTCAGAGTTTTTAGAGATTGACTGCCCATCGTCTGCGCCAACAGATGAGTCCTGGGTGGTCATTTTCTTTTTTTCATCGGTCATAGGCAACATCCTCCTGCATTCCTTTCATAATGGTTGTGATCATCTGAATGGTGTCCAACAGTTCCTCATTTACTCCCTGCCCGGCTTCGATCCGGCACAGTTCGTCCAGCACGGTGGCCAGCTGATCCCGCAGCGCCTTGTAGACCCTGGGGTTTCCCTGGACCACCACATCTCGGCAAAGCAGCCGCCGGATGATATAGTCCTGCTTGGTCAGTCCGGTGAGCTTCACCGCCGTCTCGATCTGGGCATCCTCCTCCGGGGAGACCCGGAAAGCCACGGTCTTGTTCCTCCAACGGTTGTGCTTGTCCAAATTTTTTGCTGACATTTTTAATTGCCCCTTTCCATATTCAATTTATCTGCCATTTCCGTTTGCTTGGACGGAAACAGGTGTGCATAATTGTAAGTGATGTCGATACTTTCATGGCCCACCCGGTCTGCGATGGCTGTGGCAGAGAACCCCATGTCGATGAGAAGCGAAACCGCACTGTGACGAATATCGTGGATTCTGATGCGCGGTACCCCCGCTTCTTTGGCTCCCCGGTCCATCTCCCGGTGGAGATAACTTTTGGTGACGGTGAACATTCGGTCATCTGCTCCAATTCCGTAGAGCATTTTGAGGTAATCCTGAATTTCCTCGGCCAGAAACTGCGGCATAGTGATGACCCGATTACTCTTTTCGGTTTTTGGAGTGGTAATCAGATCCTGCCCATTCAGCTGCTGGTAAGATTTGTTGATGGTGACAGTGCACTTCTCAAAGTCAAAATCTGCCGTAGTCAGAGCCAAAAGTTCCCCTTCCCGGATGCCACACCAGTAGAGCATCTCAAAGGCGTAGAAGGACATTGAATTGTCCATCATCGCATCGGCAAACTTAAGATATTCTTCTTTTGTCCAGAACAACATCTCACGGTTTTTCTTCTTTCCCATACTGCCAGCTTTTGTGCAGGGATTTTCCCGCAGATTGTAATACCGAACAGCGTGGTTGAAAATAGCGCTAAGTTGATTGTGAACCGTCTTAAGGTAGACAGGCGAATAGGCTTTTCCCTTATCATCCTTATAGTTCAGCAGCTCATTCTGCCAGGTGATGATCTGCTGCGGGGTAATACTGCTGATTTTCAGCTTGCCAAAGTAGGGCAACAGCTTTGTTTCAATGATGTGATTTTTCATCTCCCAGGTGTTTTCCTTGATGCGTCCAGCTTTGTCCTCACGGTAACGCTCCACAAAGCTCTGAAAGGTCATATCCAAGCTTGAGGATACCAGGTTCATCTGTTCCCGTTCCTATGCCTGAGTTTCTCGTTTGGTCTTAAAGCCTCGCTTCTGGGTCTGCTTTTTCTCGCCAGTCCAGTCGGTATAGCGGTATAGGACACGCCAGGTGCCAGTTTTTTCTTCCTTATAAACAGACATTACATTTCCTCCTCTTCTTTATAACAGAACTTTTTCATGAAGAACGCCCGGTTCACTCTGCCGGAAACGACCATATATCCCATCGCTTCCAGCTCGTCATTGAGGGCTTTCATGATCCGGTAAGCATGAGAATTGGAAACATCCAACTCTTTTGCTACATCGTCCACACGCATAAAACGGTTCTCTTCCATGTAAAATCCTCCTGTTCATTTTAATTGATCCCTTACAAGCTTCATTTTCAAATTGGTCAGGCATTCCCCCTTTCAATACGATTTTCTGTTTTCCTGCTCTCCGAACCGCTGACAGTGCAGCGCTCATCTCTCGATCTCCGCTTAACTTACAAAGCCTCTCACCGGATTTCGGTGGGGAGTATCTTCTCTCTGCTGTCATCGCCGCCTCCGGGAACTGCCCGAATTTTTCAAAGCTGGTAGTGATCGCTCGCTCCTTTGCGGGAGGTCTTGGCGTACCCTTTGATGTAGCTCATCAGTTTCCTGATCGTACAGAGAGGTCGTTGCTCGGTAGAGTGTTATTCAGTTTTCAAGGTTCATCCGCAGTTAAATATATTTGCTTTGTAAAAGCGATTATGCTAAACATTTTCGCTTATGTCAACAGGTTAGCAAGAAAATATTAAGCAAATTTATTTAATGTTCCTTGACTATCCTAAACATATTTGCTATATTAGAGATAACACAACACTGCATATAACAGGAGATGATGCTATGGCAATCGGTGAAAGAATTCATTTTTTCCGAAATAAGTGCGGAATGACACAAAAACAGCTTGGAAAGCTGCTCGGTTTCCCTGAAAAATCCGCAGATGTACGTCTGGCTCAGTATGAAACTGGCTCAAGAACTCCTAAAGCTGACCTCACGGCTGCTCTGGCACAGGTTCTTGAAGTCTCACCAAATGCTCTTTCTGTACCGGATATAGACTCCTATATCGGCTTGATGCACACGCTGTTCACACTGGAAGATCGCTATGGTCTGTATGTTGATGAGATGGACGGAGAGATCTGTCTGAAGGTCAATGTACGAAAGAATCGTGATGAGGCTGAACTGCACCAGATGCTCTGCGCTTGGCGTCAGGCCGCAGCTATGCTGGAGGCTGGCGAGATTACCCAAGAGCAGTATGACAACTGGCGGTATCACTATCCTGAGTTTGATGCCACACAAAAGAGGGCGAAGGTTATCTCTCAGGGGCTGAGTGATATGTTACTTGCTGATTTAACATCCTCTAAAAAGGAGAATCCTTCCTAACCAAGACGCAGGTGGGTACAGCAACATCATGAAAAAAAGTTCTAATGAAATATATACTTTTATTGATGAGTCTTTCTTAGGTCAATTTCTAGATATGCATCGAGAATTCTTGGAGCGTGTCTACTATTCTCACTATTTGTCACTATGTGATTATCTTGGGCGGAAGCCACTTAATCATCAGGATTTTTTCACCAATATGGTACATCGTCGTTTTCGCTTTTATCAACTCTGTTGTCCTTATTGCGGAGCCATGGAAATTGTTGTTCAAGATACCCGTAGGGAGCATTCCGGAAGTTATAATTACTGTCCTCATTGTGGGCGTGGCTCTGTTGAAGAAGTTGTATCTAAACAGTTATCAAGATTTACCCGAATATCCTGTATCAGCAATGCTGGAATTGCACTTTGCAAAATCAAACAGCCTGAAACTGATATACGTTTTCTCGCATATGATATATATCAAATGCAACTTATAGAGTTAACCTCTATTCTTGAAGTGGTCTTGCGTGATTTTTTTGAAGCACTATTTCATATGAGTTATTTGGGTGTGAAGAACAGCTACACCGAAAAAATTGTCCATAAATTTACAGGAAACGATTTTATGTTAATAGAAAAAGCTAATCAACATTACAAGAAAGCTTTCGATATTGACATCAAAGCATCTATAGAACAAAGCCTTTGGGACGATCTTGTGGACATGACCAATATGCGCAATACCATGATTCATAACAACGGTATGGTTGATGAGCGATTTAGAAATTCCAAAACATTCAATCGTGTAAAAGATTATGTAGACGGAGATCTATTGATTTTAAATCAAGATGTCATTCATCATTATCATGAAAGCATACTGAAGATAGCGACTATAATTTCAGATCTTTTCCGTTCAAACTATCAACGATTAAGGAACAAGGTTATTGTCTTACATTATTTTTCAAATCCCGATATCGCACTGCCTACCGAAGACTCGTCAATTCAAGATAAATAAAAAAGAGCTAACCGGTTTAACAAAACCGGTTAGCTCTTTTTCTATCAATAATGAAAATTTGTTGCCATTTCGTTGCCACAAAGCTCCGAAATCGCTACTTTTCCGGCTCTTGAACCGGGAAAGTCAGGTTATGAGATCATTCCCACTCAATCGTAGCAGGCGGTTTAGATGTAATATCGTAAACAATGCGGTTAACGCCTTGCACTTCATTGACAATACGTCTGGAAATAATATCCAGAACACTGAAAGGAATATGCGCCCAATCAGAGGTCATACCATCACTGCTGGTTACAGCACGCAGTGCAACGGTATGCGAATATGTCCGTCCATCCCCCATAACGCCTACAGAACGGATATTGGGCAGACACGCAAAATACTGCCATATTTTGCGCTCTAAACCAGCTTTAGCAATTTCTTCTCGAAAGATAGCATCAGCTTCACGAGTTATTTCTAATTTCTCCTGAGTAACTTCCCCTAGCACACGGATAGCTAAACCAGGTCCAGGAAATGGCTGACGCCAGACTAAGGCAGAAGGTATTCCCAATTCTTCTCCAACAGCACGAACTTCGTCTTTAAACAGTTCGCGCAGCGGTTCAATCAAAGCCAACCGCATATCCTCCGGCAAGCCGCCAACATTATGGTGGCTTTTGATTGTCGCTGAAGTACTGGTACCGCTTTCGACAACATCAGGATAAATAGTTCCCTGCACCAGAAAATCTACCTTGCCCAGTTTATTAGATTCTTCTTCAAAAACACGAATAAATTCTTCACCGATGATCTTACGCTTCGTTTCAGGATCAGACACACCTGCCAACCGGCCAAGAAAGCGCTCCGCTGCATTGACGCGGATCAGATTCATATCAAATTGTTCTTTAAAAACCGTTTCGACCTGATCGCCTTCATCTTTACGCAGCAGGCCGTGATCTACAAAAACACAGGTCAGCTGCTTACCCACTGCTTTATGTACTAATACTGCCGCAACGGAAGAATCAACACCGCCGGACAATGCACAGAGAACTTTTTTATCGCCAACGGCCTCTTTAATCTCGGCAATTTTACGCTGTGCAAAACTGCTCATAGTCCAGTCACCTTTAACTCCGCAGACGTCAAACAGGAAATTAGAAATCATCTTACGTCCAAATGGTGTATGCTCCACTTCAGGATGGAACTGCACTCCATATAATTTACGCAAATCATTAGCCATTCCGGCTACAGGGCATTCACTTGTATCAGCAGTTACTACAAATCCCTCCGGGACCTCTGACACATAATCAGTGTGGCTCATCCAGGAAATATTGTGCTCTTCGATATCCTTAAAAAGAATATTATTTTTATTGAGTTTTACAGCCGTTTTCCCGTACTCACGCACATCAGCGCTTTCAACTCTGCCTCCCAGCGTATGAGTCATCAGCTGATGTCCATAGCAAATACCAAGTACAGGCACGCCTAGTTCAAATACGCCAGGATCGATCTTAGGAGTATCATCACCATAAACACTATTAGGCCCGCCTGTAAAGATGATCCCTTTAGGGTTTTTAGCTTTGATCTGTTCTAAAGTGTAGGTATATGGAACTATTTCACAGTAAACGCCGCATTCCCTTACACGCCTGGCGATCAATTGGTTATACTGACCGCCGAAATCGATAACTAAGATCATTTCATGGTTACCTGTTTGCATATTGCTGTAAGCCTCCTCAAAATAATTTAACTAATAATGTATAATATAATATCATACAATAATCACGCTGAAATTGCAATGCAAAAGGCCCCGTACAATAAGTACGGGGCCTTGGACTTTCAATGTACAGATGTAAATTTATTACATCATACCCGGCATTCCGCCACCCATCGGCATACCACCCATAGGAGCAGCGCCTTCTTTTGCAGGCTTATCAGCAACAACAGATTCAGTAGTCAAAACCATAGCTGCGATGCTGGCTGCATTTTGCAGAGCACTGCGTGTAACCTTAGTAGGATCAACGATACCAGCTTCGATCATATCAACGTATTCCTCGGTCAAAGCGTTAAAACCAAAACCTCTGCGGGAACGTTTAATCGTATCAACGATAACTGCGCCTTCCAATCCGGCATTATAAGCTATTTGACGTACCGGTTCTTCAATAGCGCGTTTAACGATTTCTACGCCGGTTTTTTCATCGCCTGTTACTTTGATTTTGCTTAAAGCAGTTTGCACCTGCAGCAGAGCAGTACCGCCGCCTGCAACAATACCCTCAGCAACTGCTGCACGAGTAGCGTTCAAAGCATCTTCAATACGCAGTTTTTTATCTTTAAGCTCAACTTCAGTAGCAGCACCAACTTTAATAACAGCTACGCCGCCTGCAAGTTTAGCCAAACGCTCTTGTAATTTTTCTTTGTCAAATTCAGAAGTAGTTTCAGGGATCTGAGCACGGATTTGAGCAACGCGTGCTGCAATTTCTTCTTTGTTACCGCCGCCATCAACGATAGTAGTCAATTCCTTGGTTACGCGGACCTGGCTGGCGCTGCCCAAATCTTCCATGCTGGCGCTGTCAAGCTTACGTCCAACTTCTTCGCTGATAACTGTTGCTCCGGTAAGAATAGCAATGTCCTGCAGCATAGCTTTACGGCGATCACCGAAACCAGGAGCTTTAACAGCTACAGCCTTGAAGGTACCGCGAAGTTTATTCACAACCAAAGTGGCCAAAGCTTCGCCTTCAATATCTTCAGCGATAATAAGTAATTCCCGGCCGCCTTGGACGACTTTTTCAAGTACAGGCATAATATCCTGAATCATAGTAATTTTACGGTCTGTGATGAGTACGAGCGGGTTGTTAAGAACTGCTTCCATTTTATCAGGATCTGTTGCCATATAAGGAGAAATATAACCGCGGTCAAATTGCATACCTTCAACAGTCTCCAGGCAGGTTTCCATAGTTTTGGATTCTTCAACAGTAATAACACCGTCGTCGCCGACCTTTTCCATAGCGTCAGCAATCAGACCGCCGATTTCTTCATCAGCTGCGGAAATAGATGCAACCTGAGCTTTAGCTTCTTTAGTCTCAACCTTTTTAGAAACAGCCTGCAGTTCTTCTACCAAAACGTCAACAGCTTTTTGAATACCTTTTTTCAGCACCATTGGATTAGCGCCGGCAGCAACATTGCGCATGCCCTCACGAACCATAGCCTGTGCCAAAACAGTAGCAGTGGTAGTACCGTCACCGGCAACATCGTTAGTTTTTGTAGCAACTTCTTTTACAAGCTGCGCACCCATATTTTCAAACGGATCTTCAAGTTCAATATCACGGGCAATAGTTACGCCATCGTTAGTAATAGTTGGCGCGCCAAATTTCTTTTCAAGCACTACATTACGTCCTTTAGGACCAAGGGTTACCTTTACTGCATCTGCTAATGCATTGACACCGCGTTCTAAACTACGGCGAGCTTCTTCGTTAAATTTTATTTCCTTTGCCATTTCAAATACACTCCTTTATATTTCACTTTTTTAGTAAAAATCATTACTTAGAGAACAGCAAGCACATCGCGTTCGCTGAGGATCAAATAATCTTTACCGTCATATTTAAATTCAGTTCCGGAATATTTTGCAAATACAACCTCATCACCAGCTTTAACTTCAGGAGCGACACGAGTACCGTTATCCAGCACTTTACCTGCGCCTACGGCAACGACCTTACCAGTTTGCGGTTTCTCTTTAGACGCCGTATCCGGCAAATAAATACCGCTGGAAGTTTTTTCCTCTTTTACTGTAAGTTCTACAACGATGTGATCTGCTAATGGTTTCAACATTTTCAAGTCCCCTTTCAGATGCCTATATAAATTTTTTATTTTTCTTTTGTTAGCACTCATTATTGTCGAGTGCTAATTACATTTATTATTATATCCGTTTCCTAAAAAAATGCAAGACAATTCCTGTAAAAATTTTTGACAAAAAAGTGAAAAATTCACGCAGCCTTTAAATTCCTCCTGCGTGAATTTTTTATATTTATTTATTTTTTAATGCTGATGCAATTACCGCTTCAGCCAACTCCTTAATGGAAATACGCCTGTTCATACTGTACTGCTGCATTTTTCGATATGCTTCCTGTTCCGTAAATCCATGTGCTGACATTAAAATTCCTTTAGCCCGATCAAGCAGTTTTCTTGTTTCCAAACTTTCTTTTAATAATCCCAGCTCAGCCCCCAGGGCTTTGATTTCTTCAAAACGAGAAATTGCTATCTCCATTGCCGGAAATAACTGTTCTTCACGAACCGGCTTCACTAAATATCCCAATACACCCGAACTTTTTGCCTGCGATACAATCTCCTGTTGACTGTAGGCTGTCAGCAAAAGTACTGGAGCCAGATGCTCGTCGGTAATGATTTTAGAAGCTGTAAGTCCATCCATTTGCGGCATTTTCACATCCATGATCACAAGGTCAGGCTGCAGAGCTCTCGTCATGGCAACTGCATCTTCACCGTTATTGGCTTCACCTGCAACTTCATGTCCTGCCTCTGTCAGCATTTCTCTGATATCAAGACGAATAAGCGCCTCATCATCAGCTAAAACAACTTTCAAAGTATTTTTCATTCTGACCCCTCCAACTCTGACGGTATAGTAACTACAGCACAAGTCCCCTGTTTCAGGGCTTCTATTGTAAAAGTACCGCGAAGATCTGCTTCCACCATAGTTTTTATTATTTTCAGGCCTAAACTGGTTTGCTCATCTAAAACAAAACCCGGCGGCAAACCATTACCGTCATCACAGATTTTTAAGCAATAACTTCCGGGGATTTTATAAAACTCAACATCAAGCCGGCCGCTGCTGCGGCCTGCAAAAGCATGGTCCAGTGAATTTTGCAGAAGCTCGTTCAGAACCAAAGCAATGCTTGTTGCTTTATCGGAAGGCAGCAAAACATTATCCGCTTTAAAGCTTGTCTGCAATTTAAGATTAGGGTCTGCCATACTGGCAATAATGGCTTCATAAATTCCCTGCGCTGCCACAGCTACATCAATTTTACCGCTATCCTGCTGTGAAAGAAATTCATGTACAACAGCGATACTGGTAACCCTGTTAATACAGTCACGCAATACCAGTTTTGTTTCGTCTGTATGAGCCCTGCGTGCCTGCAGCCTCAGCAGGCTGGCGATAGTCTGCAAATTGTTTTTAACGCGATGATGTATTTCCCGAATAACTACAGATTTGATAAGCAGCTCTGTATCTTTCTTTTTCAGCTCTGTTATATCCTGTAGAATAACAATAGCGGCCGCTGTATCAGGCCTGTTCGTAACAGGGATCACCCTCATTGCAAGCAGCAGTCCCTGCATGTCTATTTCCTTTCCTTCAGCGACACCCGTCTTCAGCACCATACCAACCAAAGGCCAGTTGATCTGCAAACTGTTTGTCCTTCGTCCAACTAAATTAGATAAGCCCTGCACTTTAAAAAGATGTCTGGCCGTCCTGTTCGCGGCTATAATGACCTTGTCCTTATCAACAATCATCAACCCGTCGCCAGGCAGCAATCTGCCGTAATAATTACTGCTCAAAATCTGTCGGCCGGTATTTTTTAAAAACTCCACTGCCGTCATAATGAAAAGTTCTTCCGGTTCATTGGTATCAAAAGCAACTACGGCAAAACATTTTCCTTTACTATCTTGAATAGGATAAACACGCAAATCGACGAAAAGCCCCAGCGACAGCTCACGTTTCCCTGACAAAGGCACACCTCTCTGCAGTGCCCGCTGCACTAAAGGCTCCTCATTACCGCGCAGTTCGCGACCTGTTTTATCAGGCAGTTCACCAAAAAATTGCGTTCTTGGCAGTTCCTGATGATAAATATACAGAAATTTGGGGTTATCATCCCAAACATACATCGTTATGCATGCATGAGCAACATCGGCAGCAAAAGCTGCGCCGACTTTCATAGAGGATAAAATATTTTTTTGTTCTACAGTCAAATTCTTGGGCATATCATTCATTCCCCTGTTTCTTATTACCTTGTTTATCCCCATCAATCCACAGTTTTTTCCACATTATCCACAGACTTATGCACAACAAGAACTGTTTTTTAGCTATATTTCAGCATTTTATCCACAAAATCCACAAGTTCTTTTACTTCAGTGGACACTGTTCAACCTAATTTTAACGATGGAACAGCGTTCAAATCCAGAGGACTATATTCACCGTTCTGATACATAAAATAACCACGGCAAGCTATCATTACAGCATTATCAGTGCATAAAATCGGAGTTGGATGTACCAAACTTGCTCCAATCCCGCCTACAGCATCAGCTAACGCTGTTTGTAAATGTTTATTAGCCGAAACACCACCGGCCAGAACTATTTTTTTCAAACCGGTTTCCTGCAGCGCATGCACACTTTTCTGCACCAGCACATCTACAATCGCTTCCTGAAATGAAGCGGCCACATCGGCTTTATTTACTTCACGGCCTGCCTGCTGTTCGTTATGCAGATAATTGATTACAGCTGACTTTAAGCCGCTGAAACTAAACTGATAATCTTCCTTCAAAAGTGCCCGCGGAAAATCGATCGCCTGCGGATCCCCCGCTGCCGCCAATTTTTCTATTTCCGGTCCTCCTGGATATTGCAGACCCATCACACGTGCAATTTTATCAAAAGCTTCACCTGCAGCATCGTCACGAGTTTGTCCCAGTAATTCAAAGCTGTTATAATCAGTTACCTTTAGCAGCGCCGTATGCCCGCCGCTTACTACTAAAGCCATAAAAGGAGGTTCCAGATCTTTATCATTCAAAAAATTGGCAAAAACATGTCCCTCCAAATGATTGACACCAATCAGCGGCTTGTCATTAGCCCAAGCCAGCGCTTTGGCAGCCGATACACCAACTAGAAGCGCCCCTACAAGCCCTGGTCCATAAGTTACTGCGACAGCGTCTATTTCTTCCAGCTTCACATTAGCCTGACGCAGTGCTTCGTCAATAACCGGCAAAATATTTTCAATATGTTTACGCGAAGCTATCTCCGGTACAACACCGCCAAATTTTCGATGGATAACAATCTGTGAGGAAATAATATTCGAAAGCACTTCACGTCCATTTTTGACTACGGCAGCCGCAGTTTCATCACAACTGCTTTCAATGCCCAAAATATACACGTCTTCAGACATCAGGCTTACCCTCCTTATATAACCACATGATTATTGCATTTTCATGATTATCTTCATAATAATTTGGTCTTATCCCCTCGCTGGCAAAACCGCAGGTCAAATAAACCTTTTGCGCTGCAATATTGCTCTCACGCACTTCCAAAGTCACCGCCACAGCGCCAAGTTCCCATGCCTTATTGATCAGGGCTGCTGTCAAGCGTGTTCCCAAGCCGTGTTCACGTTCTTCAGCAGCAACCGCGACTCTGGTTATCTGCGCTTCCCCTGCCACCAGCCAAAACCCGGCATAACCAAGAATACGCCCAGCATCTTCTAAAACAAGATATGTTGTTAAGCTGTTATTCAACTCATCCAGCCACATACTTGGGCTCCAAACATCAAAAAAAGACTTTTCATCTATGCTGCTGACAGCAGTCAAATCTGCCGCTGTCAAAGTCCTTATCATTATTCCTGCTGGCGTTTTTCCCATAATTCTTCAGCCTCTGATCTTCTAATGTAATAAGGTTCTAAACCAAAAATATCACCGGTATTATCAGGATCATACTCGGCTTCCGCCAAAAGCGCTACCGAGGCAGCCTGCGGCCAACATAAATGTGCTGGAGCCTTTCGGCACCACGAAGGCAAATCGGCAAGGTCAATTTTCTGGCATTCTCCCAATAATAAAGCAGGCATACCCAAAACAGCTATATTTTCCAAAAGCTTCTTGCGATCTACAACTTTGATCTCCTGATGCTCTATGAGTGTCCCCTGCTGCCATTCATAAATCGCCTGATAAAAATTGCCTTTTTGTGCGTCTAAAACAGGTGATAATACATAACCGTCTATCGGCAGATTATAGGCAAGCGCTTTCAGTGTATTGACCCCGCAGATAGGTTTATGCCAGCTATAAGCCATTGCTTCTGCCGATGCCAGGCCAATCCTCAAGCCGGTAAAAGACCCCGGCCCCATACTGACTGCTAAAAGATCGATCTCATTTTTAGTGATCTTAGTCCGTGTTAAAAGCTGCTCAAGCTGCGGCATAAGCCCCTCAGAGTGAGTCATGCCCATATTGATCCTATATTCTGCCAAAATTTGTCCATCACGACACAAACCCACGGCACAGACTTTAGTTGCCGTATCAATGGCTAAAGTCAGCATTTTTTTCCACTTCCTCACATAATTCCAGATACCTTTCACCATTAGGGAGCAATTGTATCAAACGGCCTTCCGGAACAATTTTTATGTAGATATCAAGACTTTCTTCAGGCATTTCCTCTAAAAAATTATCCGCCCATTCGATAAGAGTCAGCCCTTCGCCGCCAACATATTCCCCATAGCCGATATTTTCCAATTCTTCAACAGTATTCAGCCTGTATAAATCAAAATGCCTGATCTCCATTTTACCATGATACACATTCATAATCGAAAACGTTGGACTGTTTATTTCACTGGCATCAACCCCCTGTGCCATAGCTATTTCACGACACAACAAAGTTTTACCGGCACCTAACTCCCCGCAAAGACAAAAAACATCCCCGTTTTTAGCAAGCCTTCCCAAAAGTTTTCCTAACGCTTCCATCGTTTCAATATTACCACAAAAATACTCCATCAACAGCACTCCCATTTCAAAAAAGCAGTACCGACTTTTGCCGATACTGCTCCCGTTTATTTTTTCAATAAAGTAGTATTACGTTCCAAAGGATCTAAAATATCAGTATGTCCTTTCAAGGACGCAATTTTTTTACCATCAACTAAAATCTGTACTTTTTTTATCTCCGGAAACTCTGTCAGAGTGTTGACAATAGCAGTTGTCAGCATCAGCTCAGTATAGGATCCCTGCGGTATATTGGTTATTTCCTTGGAAAAATCAACATAAGCAGTCCCATCTTCTATCTTCATTGTTCTGATTTTTGTCCCTTTAGGAAACAGACTGACCATTTTCGCAGTATCCTGCGGACTGCTGTTTACCAAAATATCCAACGCAATCTCCGGAGCAGTCATCGCGCCGGCTTTGCGGGTTACCTTTTCCGGCAACAGATATTCCTCTCCGTTGACAGGTGCACGATACACCGTTACCGTAATTTCTTGATTCTTATTATTCTGCGTTTGTTTAGTTTCAGGCTGCGGGATAACCGTAGCAGTTTGATCATCACTGCAGCCTGCAACTAACACGCAGAGCATCAAAGTGCAGATTACTGCAAATTTCTTTAACATATTGGCCTCCCACATCATTTAAAATAGTCCTCGATACCATCAGCAATCGCCTTAGCCAGCTTACTTTGAAACCAGTTGCTGTTCAGCAGTTTTTCTTCTTTGGCATTAGTTATAAATGCCATTTCGATTAATGCCGACGGCATACTACTGCGTTTATTGACGTAGAAGTTTGCCTGACGTATACCTAAATCATCCAAACCAAAATTATTAGTCATCCGTTTTTGAATGGCTGTAGCTACACGTGCATCATGGCTTGTTTTAGGATAATAATAGGACGAGAAGCCGCCTACGTTTTTATTGACAGAAGCATTGATATGCAGACTGATAAAGAGATCAGCAGCACTGTTTTCAGCTACATCGACACGCGCCTGAAGCTCCTGCGCGTCCGTAGCATTTACGCCATAAACGTCAACATCTTTAACACGTGTCATTGTAACTTTAGCGCCTTTTTTCTTCAGCAGTTCTTCAACTTTCTGCGTTATTTTTAAAGTAATATCTTTTTCTTTAGTGCCTTTTGCCCCAACTGCTCCCGGATCACTGCCTCCATGTCCTGCGTCCAGCGTAATTCGTTTATCCTTCAGCCCGCCACTGGTACGATAGGCAGTTTTACTAACAGCAGGTGTCGGTGTTTTATCTGTAGTAGTTTTACCGCCTGCAGGTGTTGTTTTGGCAGGTTCAGATGCCTGACGTTTATTAGCCATAACATCAATAACGATTCTGTCTGGTCTTTTGGTAACAGGATCTTTTTTTAAGGTAAACCCCTTATAATCTTTACTGCCAATGGCCTTTTGCAGAGGCACCTTCAGCACGGTTTTACCTTCCGACGTATCTAAACGCATTTCATTGGCAATATCGCTCTTTATCTTATGAGCACGGCCAACTTTGCTATTTAAATCTGCATCCATAGTTATCAGCATCGTATTGCCGTCAAAAGTTATTTTATAACCTGTCGGTTTATCACAGTCCACCACAAAACGCAGCACATTGGTTTTATCAACGCCCCAACGAACATCTGTTATTTCTGAGGCAAAAGCCGTTAAACTAAACATCAAACAGCTTACAAGTGCAAAAACAAAAACTAATTTCTTCAGCAAACGGCATCTCCCTTTCTTTCATCTCTAATACTTAATTTTATCATTTAAGCGTAAGTATTGTAAACATACCCTAACTTTTATCTGCAAAATTTAAGTGAAATCTTTTATTCTCCCTGCTCAATAATTCTGCGGGCCTGTGGCAAGTACTGGCTGATTTCTCCTGCTGCCATACCAATAATCCCTTTACTGGCCAAATCGCCAGCCAGCCCGTGCATATATACACCAGCTAACGCCGCTTCCTGTACAGAAATCCCCTGCGCAGCCAACCCGGCAATAATTCCTGTGAGCACATCACCGCTGCCGCCTGTAGCCATAGCACTGTTGCCGGTAGTATTGATATAAACATTGCCGTCAGGACAGCCTATAACAGTAGGCGCGCCTTTCAAAACGAGGACAGCATCCCACTCAGCAGCATATTTGCCTGCCAATTCCAGGCGTCTTGCGTCAACTTCAGCCGCTTCCAAATCCAACAGCCTTCCCAACTCTCCCGGATGCGGCGTTAAAACTTTCGGAGCCCTCATGGTATTTAAAATACCAACATGTCCCTGCAATGCAGTCAACGCATCGGCATCGATAATCACCGGCACTTCCACCGACTGCAGAATTTCCCGAATAACTTCCACCGTACTTCCAGACGTACCAAGACCAGGACCTATAGCCAAAACATCAGCTCTGCCGGCTTTGTCCAGCACTGCACCAGTGGCTCCTCCACCTAAAGCTCCCGGCATCCGCTCGATCAAACCTTCGACCATAATTTCTGTCAGTTTCACCGCTAATACTTCACGACTGCAAAGCGGCGTCAGCAAACTTACCAGACCAGCACCTGCCTTAACAGCCGCTTCCGAGCATAACGCAGCCGCACCTGTAAAACCCGGTGATCCAGCGGTGATAACTACCCTTCCCGCTTCACCCTTATGGCAGTTTCCATTTCTCTGCGGCAGTAAATCACAAGCAATATTCTCAGTTAACAAAAACTTTTTACTATCCATACGTTCTAAAAGTATTTTAGGCATACCAATATCGGCAACTATAATTTCTCCGCTTAATTCAGCTGCCGGATACAAAAACAAACCTGGTTTGGCAAGTGCCATAGTAACTGTAATATCTGCCTGCACAGCATTTTTATCTGCACTGCCTGTATCAGCACTGACACCGCTTGGTACATCAATGGACACAACCGGCACAGCAATACTGTTCATCAAACCACAGACACGTTGCTGTACCCCCTGTAAAACGCCATTAAACCCTGTTCCTAAAACAGCATCTATCACCAAATCAGCCTGGCGGCAACTAACTTCCGCTACATCCCAGCTGCCTCTGTCTTCCTTAAGTGCAAATAGTTCAATACCACACTTCCGGCAAATACGCAGCTGCGCCGCAGCATCTCCTGTAAGTTCCTGCCACGGTGATACAAGAAAAACCTTTACCCGCGCTCCCTGATTGGACAGCCACCGTGCAGCAGCAAAACCATCACCGCCATTATTGCCCTTACCTGTAAAAACAACAATATTTTTCCCAAAACAATCTTCTAAAAAATCCGCAGCTGTTTCCGCTACAGCTTTACCAGCATTTTCCATCAGCACCATTGTCGGCAAGCCGATCTGTTCTGCAGACTGCTGATCTAAACTCTGCATTTCCTTAGCAAAAACCAGTTTCATCCTTATCCCTCCAATACAACCTGGGCCATAGCAAGTTCTTTAGTATGGCTCAACGAAAGATATATTTCTTTGACACCGCGTTCTTCAGCCAGAGTAGCAAAATAACCGCTCAAACGCAAACTCGGCTTTCCCATACAGTCATTATAAACTTCAATATCTATAAGCTTGCCGCCCCTCAAACCTGTTCCCAAAGCTTTCAGCAAAGCTTCTTTAGCCGCAAACCTTGCCGCGTAACTTGCAAATTTCTGCATGCCACGGGCTTCACAATATTCTTGTTCAGCAGGAGAAAAAACTCTTGCCGCAAACTTTTCTATTGTCAGAGCTTTTTTCACTCTATAAATTTCTGTTAGATCACAACCGATTCCAACAATCACCAGCTACGCCCCCTCATAACCTTTTCCAATAAATACTGCTTGGCAAACAGCATAATATGTTTATATTATACATCCAGGTTACGTTTTCCTGCTATTTTATTTAATAAAATAGCTCAGCACCCCTAACCGGTACTGAGCTAAATCCTTTATTATACTGTAAGCAAACCTTTTTCTTCTAAAAACTCTGCTAAAAATTTACCAATACGATTTGTAAGTTTCAAACAGTTTTTCAGATGGTCACGAGTATTGAATTCGTACGGCATCAGATCTTTACACATTGTTGATCCAAATTCTTTTTCAAAACGATCGTGAAATTCTTTGGTAACAGGATAAATTTCTTTCAATGGTTTTTCTTCAGGAGTATTCCGTCCGATCAATGTACTGATAACCATTGTGCAACCGACTAAAGCGCCGCAAATATTACGGGCATGGCCAATACCGCCGCCAAATCCTGAGGCCAGGCGAAAAGCGTTATCATCAATATTTACGCCAGCATATTTGCGAAAAGCTTCAACTATCGCTTCGCTGCAATTATAACCACTCTTAAAAGCATTACCGACTTCTATGCCCATTTTTTCACTGAATTCACTCATTTCTCGTCCCTCCTTTAATATCACTTATATGACTTAATTCTATCAGTTCTATAAAAAGTCCTGCTATATAAAGCTCCGTCTACTATATTATTTAAAAATAAAAACAGGACGGCAAAATCCGTCCTGTTTTTATTACAAACTTCTATTCAACTTTTGTAAGCCATAAGCCGTGTAGATTGCAGTATTCATAAACACCTACTACCTTGTCGCCGCCAGCCAGTGCAAACTCAGCTTCCGGTTTAGAACCAACAGCCAGTTTCTTCCGTTGGCCGCCCTGTTCTGTCTCCAGATAGATCCAGGCAATATGATGTTCCTCTGTCATAGGATGCTCAACACTGCCAACTTTTACTTTTACAATATTACCTTCAATAGTAACTACCGGCAGATGTTTTTCCTGTGAAGCCTCCACTGTATTAGGTTTCAGTTCTGTCATAGGATCGCCGCAGCAAACGACATTTACGCCGCTGCTTTTGATCATACCAATCATATTACCACAATGTTTACAGATGTAGAACTTCTTTTCGCCCATTTGTACTCACTCCTTAATAAAATTTTATCACTTAATTATAAATGCGGCTTCAGCCGCGCTTAACCTAAAGCTACGTCTAAAATCATCATAATCGCAAAACCAATAATAAACCCAATCGTCGAAAGGTCCGCACTTTCATGTTCTCCACCACTTTGAGACTCCGGTATCAACTCTTCGACAACGACATACAGCATAGCACCGGCAGCAAAGGCTAAGGCATAAGGCAAAATAGCCTCCATGGAAGTAACCATCGCCGCACCAATAACACCAGCTATCGGTTCTACCAGCCCGGAAGCCTGGCCATACATAAAACTTTTCATCCGAGAAACACCTTCGCGCCGAAGTGGGATAGAAACTGCAGCACCTTCTGGGAAATTTTGAATACCAATTCCCAAAGCAACAGCTACAGCTGCCAGCAATCCTGTTTCGCTCATACTATTCGCCGCTGCTCCAAAAGCAACGCCAACCGCCAAACCTTCAGGTATATTATGCAGCGTAATTGAGAATACAAGTAAAATGCTACGACGCCAATTAGTTGGAATCCCCTCTACTTCCCCTTCTTTTGCAAAGAAATGCGCATGCGGCAGTATTCTATCCGCCAGCCACAAAAAAGCAGCGCCACTCAAAAAACCAATAGCAGCAACAAGCCAGGCAGGCAAACTGCTTTTTTCCGCCATTTCTATGGCAGGAGCCAAAAGCGACCAAAAAGAAGCGGCAACCATAATACCTGCAGCAAAGCCCAGCATCATATTTAAAACCCTTTTGTTAATCTCTTTAAAGAAAAATACCATCGCCGCACCAAGCGCAGTCATGAACCAGGTAAAACCTGTTGCTATCAGAGCTAACAAAATCGGATCGTTGATCTTCATCAATGATTCCATTTAAACAACTCCTTACCTTTATCCTTATTATAAGCTACTTGTGATACGCTTTCAAGTAAGCTCTTTATTATATAAATTTTGTATTCGTTTATGACGTTTATTAAACATCCACTTAAAATAAAATGCAGATAACCGGAATCCCCGAAAGGACCCGGTTATCTGCATTTGGAGAAATGGAATATTAAAGGACATAACCACAGTCTGCTCTTACCGTAGTTATGACGGAGAAGTAAAGTTATGCTTTAGCTAAAGCCGCACCTAACTCGCGGCAGCTTTCAGCCATCGCTTCATCTGGGGCACCCAATACCAAAAGCCCCGGGGCAATCAATTCGGCACCAGCTGCTTTTATACGCTGTTCCCAATCACTCATATAACTTCCGCCCCAGCCATAAGAACCAAAAATCACAACCTTTTTCCCCTGCAAAAACGGTTCTAATGCAGTAAAGAACGGTTCAAACTCATATTCTTCCAGAACTTCAGCACCCATAGCACTGCATCCCAGTGCCAATGCTGAATATTCAGCCGCCTGTTCAGGAGTGATATCGCTAACGCTTTTGAGCTCTGCAGCAGTTCCAATACCTTCGGCCACAGCCTCAGCCATCAGTTTCGTATTACCGGTACCAGACCAATAAATAACAGGAATCTTTTCCATAATAAAACCTCCTTAAAAAGAAGCCGCTGCCAGATGTAAAGGTACGCCTTCAGCTACAGCCTTCAACAACCTGTCCCGGCATTTATTATATGCGTCAAACAAACGCTTGGCATGCTCGACATCATCATATACTTTCCAATAACCGCTGCATTTGCAATTCTTGCCTTTATTTTTAATAAAGCCTTGGATATCCGCTAACGGATAACCTAAAAATATACCAATTTCATGCGGAAAATCCTGGCTGCAGGATATCTTTGCCCCTAACTGTCGGAGCAATGAATGCACCGAACCAGACTTATAACCAAGTTCTTGTAAATAACAGCTTATCGCTTGTTTCTGCAGCAAATCTTCAAGCTGCTGCGGCTGGTAAACCAAAATCAAAGTTCGTGCCGCACAATGACATAAAACTTCAAAAGCAATCCCCTTATCGGCAAACTGTTCCGTATAATCAGCCAAAAGCGGCGCGACTACAGGCATAGATGCAGTAGGGCAGCTGACAAGATTTGCCGGTTTGATTCCAGTCAACGCCGGTGCGCAATGGAAAGCCAGCAATTCATCAAAACTTTTAAAGCCATGTAATTCAAACTGCATGATAACTCCTTTGGAAAAAGTTAGTTTAGCTAACCAAACGTAGCTACCGGCAAGGCTCCGGTTATTATTCATAAGTGATAAAAGAAAGAAGGGTTGAAATCACACCGTCTGGTTAGCCCTGTCTAACTTGGTTTTGAGTATAACATAAAAATTCCAAGTTAGCAATACCTAACTTGGAATTTTTATATAATTTTTTCTTTTTATTCCGCAGCTTCTGAAAATTTATTTACGTCGTTGAAACAATTTAAAAAGGTCGGTTTTCTCTTCAGACATCAAATTATAATCAGGCACTGCCGCCAACGCTTTATCCCTTGCTGCCTCCAAATCATGAAAAACGTCCCATTTGGCTGCATTAAGCGCTTTAATATTACTGATGCGCAGTAAATACGCAGGATGAAAAGTCGCTATACAATCAAAACCATGTTTTGTTTTAAACCATTTACCACGGTCTCTGGTGATGCGCATATCCTGATTGCCAAGATAATGTAAAGCAACACTGCCCAAAGCAACCACAACTTTAGGCTGTAATATCGCCAACTCCTTATCAAGCCAACGCTGTGCACAGAAATCTGCTTCTGCAATATTCGGCGTGCGGTTACCCTTAGGACGGCATTTGATAACATTGGTCGTTAAAATACGGTCACGCGTCATCTTGGCAGCCCACAAAGCCTTATCCAACAACTGTCCAGACGGACCAATCAGGGGGCAGCCGTAGTCATCCTCCACGCCGCCAGGTCCTTCGCCCACAAAAACAATCGGACTGTCATAATTACCAAACCAGCCTACAGGAGCCTGTGCTGCTTCCCGCAGAGGGCATTCTCTGCAAGCCACTAATTCCTGGGCTAAACTTTCCAGATTTTCTTGTTTCATACTTTTCTCACACCTATTTATAAAATTTTGATCATAGCCGGCGAGGCGAAGCGTGCTGATCTAACCTGACAAATGTCAGATGCTTTTTTAGCTCCTCACGGCTTTGCTCTAAAACAAAAGTTGTTGCCTGAATATTCCCGGAAACCGGTGAAACAAAACGTGCAAAACTATTCATCGTTATCAGTCTGCCATCAACTGTGAATACGCTTTGATTCATATTGATATACCATTTTTCCCTGTCATTGAGCACCCGTCCATCAATCTCAGCGATCAAAATATAATCTGCGCCCAGCTCCCGCGCTTTCTGGTAAAATTTTTCCATTGCATAGACGCTGTCGTCATAAAGTTTTGTTTCCGTATCTACGATCACATACCGCGGCAGCATCATTTGATACTCGTTCATAATAAACCTTTTAATATCAGGCACATAGTCCCTTTTATCTACCTCAAGACTGCTGCCGATCCAAACAGCTACTAACGGTTCCGTTCCTTCAAGTTTTTGCATGGGTAGTTTTTCACGTACACCGGCAGCCTCTGCTTTGTCCAAAGCTGCATAATATTCTCGCATGCTGTAATCAAAATACATTCCCATATCATGCTGAAAATCACTCAGCTTACGGGAAAGATTGTATTTATGGTGCTTCCCAAACTGCTTGTAGCCTCCAAAAAATGTCTGCAGGCTGCCCGGCACAGGATCAGCATTATTAGTTATTCTGCGCAGATCTATCTTATCACCGTAGACTTCGGCAAAAGCAGCGTTGCCTATGGCAGGCGCGCCAAAAGTTATAACCGGCACACGATCTTTATCTATCCCCATACTTACAAGGCGTTCTGCCAGCAATGTAGCGACAGCTCCCCCCAGGCTATGCCCGGTAAGCAATACACGTGTATCTGTATTAGCCAAAATCTCATTAAACAAAACCTCATCAATACCGTCATCATTAGTATCGACCATTGTTTCTAAAACAGTATTGACGTAATCATTAAAGCCTTTATGTACCATTGGTACAGTTTTATCCTTTTCAGAATGTCCTGCATATTCAATAAATTCCTCAAGGCTGCGGCCGCCGTACGGCACCTTATCGGTGTTCAGGTTGACAGTCCAGTCACTCTTGCTGGCACTGCCGCGAAAAGCAACTATATAAACATCCCTGCCGCGTCGGGTTTTATTTTTTGCCACAATAAAATTGGCTTCCAATTTTCCTTTTTTTACTTTATGCGGTACTATCTTCCAGCCATAATCGCGCAAATAACCAAATTCCGGAGCATTTTCCGGGGAATATGCTCCTATACAGGCTGCTGCTGCAACTGTAGTCCAATGTGCATCACGATACGCCGCATCAATCATTTTCTTTTCCGCAGGCGTATACTCATGCGCCCAGCTTGTTCTAACCGGCACAAACACAACCAGCGCCAGCAGAACGCAAGTTAAAACCTTTATTATTGAGCGCATACTGCACCTCCGCTCCTAAAATTAATTAACATCATTTACAATAATTATAAATGAATGCTGCGAAAAACACAAAAAGAAAAACGCATTTCTCAATTGAAATGCGTTTAATACGACTTCTTTTGATTATCTTACCTAAAGTATCTAGTCCTTTTCTAATTTCGCCCTGAAAGAAATACTGCGCGGCGTATCAATATTATCAAATTTCACAAGATGCGCAGCCTTGATCAAATCTACATCAACAACAGTACCAGAACCGAAAATATTATGCTTTACACGCTGCCCAACAGCCAGTGACAACTGATTTTCTTCATCAGCAAGATAACGCTCGTTGATAACAAGATAATCTTTTGTTTCTCTTATCAAACCTTCCTGCGGCTTTTGTGTATAATCAAGCAATGCCGGCTCTATATCCAGCAGAAAACGCGACGGATAGCGCGGAGAGCCATCAAAATTTCTACCTTCAGCTTCAGAAAGATACAGCCCTTTCTGTGCCCGGGTCATTGCAACAAAAGCGAGTCTGCGCTCTTCCTCCATCTTTTGTATAGTATCTGTTTTCTTAGACGGGAAAACACCCTCATTCATCGCACATAAAAATACATAGGGAAATTCCAGACCTTTGGCCGAATGTACCGTCATTAATTTTACTTTATCACTATTATCAGCCGCATCGTTGTTAGTAAACAAAGCAACATGTGACAAGTAATGTTCCAATGTACTTTCTTCCCCGCAGGAAGTTTCATATTCATAAACCGACTGTTTAAGTTCCGCCAGATTATCCAGACGTTCCTGACTTCCTTCTGTCCGCAGCATTTTTTCATAACCACTCTCATTTAAAATTGCAGCCAGCAATTCCGAAATTTGTCTTTCTGCATAATTAGCGGCAAAATTTTCGATCAATGCTACAAACTGTGCGGCTTTTGTCCCTTTAAAAATTTCATTATCCAAATTTGTCTCTAAAGAAATATACAGCGAGCATTGGTGCTTGACTGCATATTCCTGCAAAAATTTTATGCGCCGCTCCCCAAGATTTCTTTTAGGAACATTAACTACTCTTAAAAACGCCAGATCATCTTTATATGCAATCAACCGTAAATATGCCAAAGCGTCCTTTATTTCCATTCTGTTGAAAAACTGCACCCCGCTGTAAATAGCGTAAGGTATTTTTTCACGTAAAAAAACTTCCTCTACGATTCTGGTAATATAATGCGCACGATATAAAACAGTGATTTCCCTGTAAGAAGTCCCCTCGCCATGCAATGCCTGGATCTGCTCTGCTATCCACATCGCTTCACGCTCAGAAGTATCTGCATGATGGCATATAACCTTCATTCCGTCTGCAATAGTTGGCATAAGATTTTTCTTGATCCTAAACTTATTTTTATCAATCAAATCATTAACGACCGAAACTATCTGCGGTGTAGAGCGATAATTCTGCATCATCATTATAGTTTTTACACTTGGAAAAATCTTATCAAAATCCAGTAAATAGCGCACATTAGCACCGCGCCAGGTATAAATCGTCTGGTCTGGATCCCCGACGATAAACAGATTTTTATGGTAACCACACAATACTGACATCAATTTGTACTGCAGTTCATCAATATCCTGAAATTCATCAATCATGATATATTCCAAACGTTGCTGCCATTTTATTTTAACAGCTTCATTTTGTTCGAAAATATATAAGGTAAATTTAATTAAATCATTATAATCTAGTCCGAAGCATTTTTTCTCCTGATATAAATAACCATAAAAAATTATATCAGACGGCTCTGTTGCAGTAAGATATTTCTGTCTCAATGTATCTAATGACATATTGAGCATATCCAGATAATATTTCGGTTCTTTAATTAGTTTTCTGATTTCAATCATATCCCGTGCTTTACTGAAAGTCATATTTCTAAGCGTCAATCCACGTTCCTCGTAAATAATTTTCAGCATAGAATCGATATCAGAATTGTCTAAAACAAGAAAGCTTTTTGGATATTGCAGAGCATGGCTGTCCTCCTGTAAAACAGATACGCAGAAACTATGGAAAGTACTGATATAACCAGTATCATTATCACCAGTCAGGTTATGGATTCGCTGACGCATTTCATTCGCCGATTTATTAGTAAAAGTTACACATAGAATATTCCCCGGCAAAATTCCGATTTCATTGACCAGATAGGCAAAACGCCGAGCCAGAGCCCTTGTTTTACCTGACCCTGCTCCAGCTATAACACGTATAAATCCTTCCGTAGAAGTAACAGCTTCAAGCTGAGACGCATTAAGTCCCTGCAGTATATTTTCCAATGCTTTACACTTCCTTTCCTAAAAATAATTTCACGTTTCTTGTTAGCTCTCATTATAGCAATAAAGTTCATAACACTACAACACAACTGCTGCGTAATTAAAATTTTACGCCTGTCATTAAACTCAAAATTTTATAAAAAAGAAAAAAGGCGCTACCTTAAAGGTAGCGCCTTACTTTTCTGTTCATATGCTGCTATATATTAAAAAAAATTTTAATCTATATCAATTACAGACGAACAACTTCAATGATTGCATTTCTTCCATTATTACTAAGTGTTTTTTTATACCATTCAGTCCATATTTTATTATTTATTTTATACATTTTTCATATTTCCGAAAAATATGAAACTCATTTTAAACTCATTCTAAATTATGATAGAATATATACGCAAACTCCTCCATGCCACTGCCAGGCATTGTTTGCAAACGTCGTAGATACCTCGACGAAAAAAAGAGCAATCTTTTCAGATTGCTCTTTTTGTTTTACCTAACACTAACAACCATATTAATATCGGCAAGTTTAGAACATTTCCAAGCTGCACGAGATAATACATCACTTAAGAATTTTACACCAGCAATATGCTCGCTCTTTAACCGTTCTTGAGTAACATTTTCACTTAACACACCCGCTGCCGTTATATATGACTTTACCTCTCCGAGTACTCCCATATATTCTACATTTTGAAGAGGGTTCACATATTCTAAGCTCTGGCTTGGTGACAATGCTTTCTGTTTCATCTCATTACGAAGCTTCAGTTCTGCTTCCATCTCGTTGAAAGCATTGATATATGCTATTTTTAAATCAATAGCAATTTTACCTGTAAAACCCATTATTAGCAAAACAAATCCATCACGGTTCATGAGATATTCAACATACTTTTTCCCACGACTTACATAGTAATTCTCTTTGAAAAATTTGGTGGCACAATTTTGTGCCGCCAAAATTTCTTTAATACTTCTTAAAACAGTCTTATGCGCCTTTTGAAATTTCTCAGATATTTGCCTACTACTAACAACAGCTTGATTATTTCTAATCATTACTAAACCGGTCATAGTATATCACTCCATTTGAAATACTCAACCAAAACTGATATACTGTATTTATCAGCTTCGGCTGGTGCTTGAAACACTCGCTTCTCTTTCCACGGTTAGGCGGGTGTTTCTATTTTTTTATTTCTGTGTAAACCTTCTGTAATCCAGTTATTAAAACATTACTTTTAGTTGTGTTTAACGCATCTGCACATTCATTTAACATTATATTTTCTTTTTCAGTTAATCTTATACGCATTTGTATATTTTTAGGATTTTCAGAAATAGGCCTACCCAGCTTCTTTTTATCAGCCATTCAATTCACCTCACTTTTTGGCTACACCAAAATTATATTATAGGATACACAAAAAGTCAAGTATTCTGTTTTACTGACAAATGTTCTTTAAAGCGTTCTCACGTTTATCTAAATGGACTATCTTTACTTTGCATTTCTATCGGAAACAGTTCGGGATCAGACTTTACTACAGACAAAAAAGCCTCTCCGTCACTACCACACTCCGCTGATTTTTGCTTAACTCGTTTCTGTAATTCGGTAAACCAAGGAACCAACGGCGGCATCCACCTAAACAAACAAGCTGCCATTTCTTCTAAATTCTCTCCTTCAATACAGTGCCCTCTAATTATTACATACATATACAACAACCTCCTTAACACACAAGCTTTATTATAGGCAAAATAGCAAAAAAAATAAAGCCTGACTACTACATTAAGTAATAGTCAGGCTTTTTTTAGTACGCATATGTTACCCACACGCCAGTTTTTTTATCTTGCCAATCATACTCGCCTCGAAATCCTATATATTTGCCACCTATCCGGCGGCTCACTCCATAGCTGATACCTGTAACATAGTGATCAACATTAATCTTGGCTCCGATCTCCCGCAGGACCCCTGGCGCGGATGGTGGCAAGGATTTCTCTGCTTTCTTTAATGATTTTTCCTGCCTCTCTGATTTCTCCAGTGAGCTCAGTAGCTTGCTCTCTAATCTGTAACATTCCTTCTCTAACTGTTCCTGCTTGTTTAGAGATATTTCCAGCTCCTGCTGCAGCTTCTCTGATTTCTCCAGTGAGCTCTTGTTGATTTGTTCCAAGCTGCTGAAGTTGTTTTCCAGTGTTGTTAGTTCTGTTTCCGTTATCAGATATACCTGTTCGGCCGAGCAAATGGAAGGCAATAATAAAAACTGCAACGATAATAAAAGCACCCAGAATATACTTACTACCTTTGATCTGTTTTTCATCATTTAACATTACACCACCTCTACTTTCGCACGAGAAAAAACGAGAAACAGCAAATTACCAGCAAGTTAGATAAACCGCATGGTTAAGCCATTTTAAGTTACTTGACTAGCGTTTTATTTTTACCAGTCAAGTAAAAGCACTTCGTTTCGCGCGAATTTCAAACGAGCATTTACAGTCCAAAATAATTATGCAATGCACCTAAAGTAAAACCGATAATCATACCAGTCCAAAAAAGTTTGCTAGTGATATACTCTTTAATCTTTTCCATGGTCAAACCTCCTTTCAACTATTTCTATTTTGGAAATAGTTAGTTTACCAATTATGATGCCACCAGATCGCCTTACCACGAATAACATCACCGCCTGGTTTTAATTTTCCGTCACCTGGTATGTCTGGTAATTTCCACAAGTCCCAGCGTTCAAAAGTTGTCGCTGGACCATAATCGTCTAAGTCCGCTGCTTCTGCATGTGTCATTACGGTACCGGCATTAATGTCCAATCTAAGTTCCTCACACAGTACAGCTACAACTTTTGCCATACTATCTATCTGCAGCTCTGTCGGTGGTACATTTCCAAAGTTGACACGACCATCAGCATAGGCTACAGCATCTACACAGCACGCTAAAGCAATCCCAATAGCTCTAGAATTGCGCCGCCATGTATGAGCCTTATATTCAGTTAAATCATCGGTTGTCGCCATAACAGCGCCGTCGCTGTCAATGTTTAGGTGATAGTCACTAAAAAACTGATGATAATTACCAGCTGACCAATGTAGATAGATCTTATCAATATTACCTCTAGCCCTTGCTGCTAATTGCCGCAGCTCATCTAAAGTGATTCTTTTTGTTCCCATTATTCTCTGCCTCCTGTTCATTTTCATCCTCGTCGGCAATGCCGTTACCGTCCTTATCCACAGTACCCTTACGCAACAAACTGAGTGCTGTTATAAACGGTGCACCGACTAATATCACAATAATATCCCTTAACTCTGCCAAGCCGGCCTTGTAAAGCCAAAAAGTAAAATATACCCAAGTCCCGATATACATTAAAATAGTCCCCAGCAATAACCCTATCGCCGCATATGTCAGCCATAAATTACCGCTTGTCCTTTTTAGCTTTGGTAATTTATCAAGCCCTGACTGTATCAGTTTTTTGATTTTTTCAAGCATGATTTCACTCCTTTAATGGCAGCTCACGACAACGATTGTACAATTCTGTCCCGGTACCGTTGCCACCCAAACGGTGGTAACTTTCGTATAGATGTTCCAGATTTTTTAACTCCTCGGTACTAATTCTTTTAGCAGCAATGTAATTCTGGCAAAGTTGAAACAAGCGATCGTACAATATGGCCAAAAGAGCCTTTTCGTACAAGTTTTGTTTTATCACCATTGTCGCCACTGCTACCCAAAGCTTATTACTTAATCTGGCAACGATAAAAACCAACAGCGTATATAAAGCCGGCTGCCAATAGCTGTTTATAAACTCCTGCATTTTACCTCCTGCTATAATCTCCATAAGGAGAGTGATATTTTGAATACTAAAAAAAGAAAACGTATGAAGCTACCAAATGGCTTTGGTAGTGTTGTGCTACGCACTGACGGCAACCGCCGCCGTCCCTGGTCTGTAAAAGTCACGGTCAATGGCCGTCAAAAATCTATTGGTGACACTGCTACTGAGATTGAAGGACTTGCTTTGCTCGCAGAGTATCATAAAAATCCTTCCCTTTTCGCACCAACGCTGATCACCTTTTCAGAGGTCTTTGAGTTGATGCGGGCTGAGCGATTTCCCAAATTGGCTAAAACTACACAGGTCAATTACCTTTCGGCATACAAGCACTGCAATAGATTGTATAGCAAGAAGTTTGCCGAGTTAAAAATTGGTGACCTGCAGGCCGTTATTCGTGATACACGTAACGCCGGCGCTCACTACGCTATGCAAAAGAAGGTTAGACAGGTATTACATCATATGTACACATATGCCGTAAAATATGAAATTATTGACCCTGCCGCCAACATTAGCCAATACATAGACATTGATCAGCACGTGGTTAAATACCCTAAAACACCTTTTAACACTCGACAGATAAACAGAGTAAAAAAACTCGGTGATAAATGGGCTATGACGGTGCTCATGATGATATACGCTGGTGTTCGTACGTCCGAACTGCTATCTGTCGTTAAAACAGACGTCAAACTGCGACAGCGATATTTTATCGTTCGAGAGTCAAAAACTGCTGCCGGTCGAAATCGTGCTGTGCCAATATCAAAAAAAACTATACCCTATTTTGAATTTTGGATGCAGCAGCCAGGTAAATATCTCATTACTACAGACGAAGGCAGTCAACTTACTTACCATCAATACCGAACACGCTTCGATTCTGTCATGGCCGCTAGTAGATGTAAGCATACGCCGCACGAATGCCGCCACACCTGTGCTACCATGCTAGATAATGCTGGCGCTAACGATACGGCGATCAAACGTATTCTCGGACATGCCAGTCAAGGAGTTACTAAGAGAGTTTATACCCATAAATCCCTCCATGAGCTAAAAAAGGCTATAGACCTCATTTGACAGCCTTGAGTGGTATTAACCCGGCACGAATTTACGCAACAAAAAAGCCTGTATCCCTTGGTTTATCAGGATCGCAGGCGGTTTGAATTCGGTATGATATTTTTGCATTTTATTATTACCTCATAAAGCTAGTATCCATGCGCTTTCAACCATTTTACCAAGATATTTTGACAAGATCTTCTTCTGTTTTTGCATTTTCCACACGATCCTCCAACTCATACAATTTTGCATAGACACTTTCTTGATATATACCAGCTTCAGATAATGCAGCTTCAAACATTTCCGGATTATGTACTGTAAACACTTTTTCGCTAAGATCATCTTTATTCACATAGACATTATAACGAGTAGTGCCTGTAATTTTAGCTCTGTTATATGATGCCATGAAGTCTACCTGGCTATCTTTATCTGTATCATACCCATAAACCTTACCATCCGTCTGTTCCACCCATACAGGTAAATATAAGTCTTTAATATATCCAAGTTTTATTTCATGTAGTTTCTGTTCCTTCAATTCTTCTAATGATGGTACATAAACATATTCTTTTGGCTCTCCCGCATTATTATCCCATCGATATTCTTTGCCGTCCGAAGCATTACCAGACATTTTTAGATATTGGTCATAATTGACTTCAGTAAATCCTTCTACTGAAGGCTCAAATATTTCATCTGTATAACCTACAACTTTTTCTACTTGTTTATACTGTCCTGTAGGTATTTTTGTTTCAGGCACACTTACGGCTTCCGCATTATCATTCACATCTCCATGAGCAGGAATAGTTAAAAAGATTTCTTCCCCCTGCTCATACTCAATTATGGGTTTTTTAGGTGTGATTTTAAGATTATGATCTTCTATCAGGGTATCAATTCTATTCCCTGCTTCGTCAAATTTCAAAAAAATTCTACAGTCTGCTATATTAGCTGGCATTTTTATTACTTCCTTTCAATTCAATTTTTATTTTGGTTAAACAGTGGGGATATTCAACTGTCGGCTCAGGCGCTTGGGCTTTAAAATTCAATGGTGTTTATACGGCAGTAGTTGTTGGCGCACCTGGCTTTCCGGCAAGAGAGTTTTGTGGTTTTACTTTCGATTACACCCTTACTGGATGGAGTTTTACGGCTGGATATAATAGCCCCGTTTCATACATCAGGCCCACCACTACTGCAATTTCACTTGGCTATTGAACAGTGGGGATATTATGTTGAGTCACAAAATCCAACAGATTATCGTTACTGGTCA
>ERZ791875.257-NODE-257-length-67638-cov-4.140450_pt1 | contig 67638 bp, 55 predicted proteins | sample MGYA00510278_ERZ791875 | MGnify/ENA primary metagenome ERZ791875 (study PRJEB30046, sample SAMN00792078) | human gut metagenome | study: EMG produced TPA metagenomics assembly of the A metagenome-wide association study of gut microbiota in type 2...
CCACCTATGAGCAAGCTCATGTGGGCTTAGACCTTTTGACCCTGGCATCATAAAATAATATCTGTATTGATAACGCAATGCGGATATGGTAAGATACAGAAAAGATTTAACCGCAAGAAAAAGTATGTTATACTGTAGTCGTATCGCAAAATGAAAGGGAGGCTTATTATGTTTCGATTAAATAATGGTGTTGAAATTCCAGAGATGGGTCTTGGTGTCTATAAGATGAATGCGGGAAAAGAAATGGACGATGCAGTAAGATATGCATATGAACAGGGTTATCGCTTATTTGATACGGCTCAGATGTATAAAAATGAAAGCGGACTGGGTGAAGCGTTAGAGAAGAACCGGATTCCCAGGCAGGATATTTTCCTGATCAGCAAGGTAGATAATTGTAACCAGGGGTATGGGCGGACGATTGAAAGCTTTGGAGAGTCTTTAGAACGCCTGAAGACGGATTATCTGGATTCGTTTCTTGTACACTGGCCGGGACAGAACCGGGAAAGAATGCTTGATACATGGAAAGCAATGGAAAAGCTGTATACTGATGGAAAGGTCAGGAGCATAGGTGTATGCAATTTTGAAGTCTGCCAGTTGGAGTATCTGCTGGCAAATTGTAAAGTCAGACCGATGATCGATCAGATTGAGCATACGCCGTTTATGCATGATGAGAAATTACTCGGATTTTGCAGAGAAAATGAGATTCAGGTCATGGCATGGGGACCTTTATTGCGGGGAAATCTGGACGAGGATGAGATTGGCAGGATGGCTGCGGGATATAATAAGACGTCTGCTCAGTTATTGTTGCGTTGGAATGTCCAGCAGGGGATTATCCCAATTCCAAAGTCGAAAAATAAAGAACGGTTATTGCAGAATATTTCGATATCCGATTTTGAGATTACGGAAGAAGATATGAAAAGGATGAATGCAATGAATCAAAATAAAAGAACAAGTTATGATCCGATGGTATTTGATTTTTAGAAAAAAGTGCTTATTTTCAGGTGAAACTGGAGATTAATAAAAAAGAAAAGTTAAAATGCAGAAAAATGCAGGAAAGTAACTTAGTGATTCGTTTATAGGAGGAAAGAAAGATGTCAGTTGTTAAGTTAACGGTAGAAAATTTTGAGCAGGAAGTTCTTCAGGCGGAAAAGCTGGTACTGGTAGATTTTTATGCAGACTGGTGTGGACCTTGTAAGATGATGAGTCCGATCGTGGATGAGATTGCTGAGGAGGAATCGGAAATCAAAGTGTGCAATATCAATATTGATCAGGCGATGGAGATTGCACAGAAATACCGAGTAATGAGTATCCCGACCTTTATTGCGTTTAAGAACGGTGAGGAAGCAGGCCGACAGATCGGTGCAGTATCAAAAGGTGAGTTGTTAAGTCTTATAAAGTAAAGCAGTTCATCGATACAGGAACGATACAAAGTGATTGCGGACAACGGGCAGATGCAGGAACGGTGTGGGAAGAGTGACCGGTCTGTATCTGCTTTTTATACCAAAGTATGCAGAAGAAACTGCCGGTGGCAGATGCTCTGTATACCATAGCATTTGGAGGAAATGAATGTCACTACAGTTTATTTTGGGAAATTCAGGAAGTGGAAAATCTCATTATCTTTATCAGCAGATCGTGAATGAATCAATGGAACACCCGGAAAAGAATTATCTGGTTCTTGTACCGGAGCAGTTTACCATGCAGACGCAGAGAGATTTATGTGCGGCACATCCGAGAGGCGGCATCATGAATATTGATGCATTAAGCTTTATGAGACTGGCATATCGCGTATTTGAAGAAGTCGGCAGGGAAGAACAGCCGGTTCTTGATGATGAGGGGAAGAATCTTGTGATCCGGAGGATTGCGGGGAAGCTCGAGGATGACCTGAAAGTATTGAAAGGAAATCTGAAAAAGCAGGGATATATTAGTGAAGTAAAGTCTGTTATCTCAGAATTTGTACAGTATGGTGTTGATTTTGACAAGCTGGATGACTTTATGGAGGGACTCAGTCAGGAAAGTTATCTTTATTATAAATTGCAGGATATCCGTAAAGTATATGAAGGATTTGAAGAGTATCTGCGGGATCGTTATATTACCAAAGAAGAGATGTTGGATGTACTGGCGAGAGCGGTATGTGACTCAGAACTTCTTAAGGGGAGCGTGATCGCACTGGATGGATTTACGGGATTTACTCCGGTTCAGATCCGGCTGATCTCAGAACTTTTAAAAGTCAGTGAAAAGGTGATAGTTACGGTTGAAATTGACCGCAGGGAAGATCCTTTTATTTATCGGCATCCTTACCAGCTTTTTGCGTTGAGCAAGCAGATGGTTACATCTCTTGTAAAGACTGCACAGGATGCAGGGGCAGAGGTTGAAGAATCGGTCTGCCTGTATGAAAAAGTGCCATACCGGTTCAGAGAAAATCCTGAGATGGCATTTTTAGAATCGGAACTTTTCCGTTATTCAAGGAGACAGTATAAAAAGAAAAAAGAAGAATCGGAAACCTGCAGCGGAGCAATTTCGCTTCATGAGACGAAAAATCCGAGAGAAGAAGCCAGGTATGTGGCAGAATCAATCCGAAAGCTGGTGCGTGAAAAAGACTACAGATATCGGGATATTGCGGTTATAGCTGCGGATCTGAACCTGTATGCGGATGCATTGGAGAAAGCGTGTGAATTATTTGAAATTCCGGTTTTTATGGATCATAAAAAAAGTATTTTGCTCAATTCATTTGTAGAATATCTGCGGAGCCTGCTGGCGATGGCAGAACAGAATTTTACCTACGAAAGTGTATTCAGGCATTTGAGGACCGGATTGTGCGGTTTTACGGATGAAGAGATTGACCGATTGGAAAATTATTGTCTGGCACTGGATATTAAAGGGTATAAAAAATGGCAGCAGGCGTGGGTCAGAAGAACTCCGTCAACCGGAGAAAAAGAACTGGAAGAACTGAATCATCTGAGAGTGATCTTTGTAGAAAAGACGATGGGACTGATACAGGTTCTGAAGCAGAAGAAAAAGACTGTCAGAGATGTAACGCAGGCAGTATATGAATATCTTGTTCAGGAAAAGCTGCAACAGAAAATTGCACAGTTGGAGAAAAAATTTCAGGACCGGGGAGAACTGGCACTGGCGAAAGAGTATGCACAGGTATACAGGATCGTTATGGAATTATTTGATAAATTTGTAAGTCTGCTGGGTGAAGAAGAAATCGCTCTGAAAGATTACTGTGAATTACTGGATGCAGGACTGGAAGAGGCGAAGGTAGGAGTCATTCCGCCAAGTCTTGATCAGGTTATGATCGGAGATGTAGAACGTACAAGGATCAAGAATATCAAAGCTTTATTCTTTGTAGGGGCAAATGATACACTTTTACCGGGAAATACAGGAGTGGGCGGATTGTTGTCTGAATGTGACCGGGAGCAGTTTCAGAAGAAAGAAATCTCACTTTCTCCGGGGGCAAAAGAAAAGATTTATATTCAGAAATTTTATTTGTATTTAAATCTTACCAAGCCGACAAAATTTCTCTTTTTATCCTGGGCAAAAGTGTCAGGAGAGGGAAAATCTCTCCGGCCGTCGTATCTGATCCAGGAGTTGATGCGGTTGTTCCCGGATTTAAAACCGGTGGATGAGGAAGAAAAGTCATGGCAGCAGTGTGAGATGACAAGAAGGACCGGGATTCTCAGACTGGCGGAAGGACTGAGAGAAAAAGAACAGGGACTGGATGCACAATGGAAAGAACTTTATACATGGTTTGCAGGCGATGAAAAAAGCAGATCAGTGGTTGAAAAGCTGCTGAGAGCAGGATTTTATAAAAAAGAAGCCGGTATGCTGGGAAGTCAGATGGCTGAAAAGCTGTATCTTGATCCTGAACGCGTGAGTGTGACGAGGCTGGAAAAGTTTGCTTCCTGTGCCTATGCACATTTCCTGAGTTATGGTTTACGGCTTTCTGACCGGGAAACCTACGGATTTGAGGCGATGGATCTGGGAAATATTGCACATCAGGCATTAGAACGTTTTGCAAGAAAAGCAGAGGAAGAGAAACTGGACTGGGTAACAATGCCGGAGGAACGCAGGACAGAGCTGATAGATGAAAGTGTGGAAAGCAGCGTTCTGGATTATGGAAATACAGTCCTGTTTTCAAGTGCAAGAAATGAATATATGATCTATCGGATCAAGCGTCTGATCCGCCGGTCTGTATGGGCATTGACCCGACAGATGGAGCAGGGAGATTTTAAACCGGCAGGATACGAATTTAAATTCGGAAGTGGTAAGATCGACAGGATTGATACGTGCGAAGATGAGAACCGGGTTTATGTCAAGGTGACAGATTATAAGACGGGAAGAAAGGTATTTGATATTACTTCTTTCTATCATGGTCTTCAGCTTCAGTTGCCGGTGTATCTGAATGCAGCACTGGAAACAGAGGGAAAGAGATATCCGGGAAAGGAGATAGTTCCTGCAGGAATTTTTTATTACAGGATACAGGATCCGATCGTGGCAAGAGAAAAGACAGACGAGAAGACGGAAGAAAGTATTTTAAAAGAACTGAAACTGGATGGGCTTGTGAATGGTGAAGAGGAAGTAATTGAACATCTGGAGGCGAATCTGACAGGAAGTTCGTTATATTATCCGCTCCGCAGGAATCAGAATGGATTACTTGGGAGTACATCAAAAGCTCTTCCACAGGAGAAGTTTGAGACGGTACTTGCTTATACCAGGGCGAAGCAAAAGGAACTGAAAGCGGAGATGTATGAGGGAGAGGTAAGTGCATTGCCGTATCTGCTTGGTGAGGATACAGGATGTGATTTCTGTGCCTGCAAAGATATCTGCGGATTTGACCAGCGGATTGAAGGGTGTGAATACCGTCAGTTGCAGAAATATTCACTGGAAGAAGCAGTCGAATGTATGAAGGAAAAGCTGGGAATAAAGAAAAGTCAGAAATAAAGAAAAGCCAGGGATAAAGAAAAGTCGGGAGTAAAAAAGCCGGAAATAGAGAAGGAGACATAGGCAGTATGGCAGTGAAATGGACAAAAGAACAGCGGCAGGTCATTGATCTGCGTGACAGAAATATTCTGGTTTCGGCTGCTGCCGGTTCAGGAAAGACAGCAGTACTCGTTGAGAGGATCATCTCAATGATCACGGATGAAAAGAATCCTGTGGATGTGGATAAGCTGCTTGTTGTCACATATACAGAGGCAGCGGCAGCCGAAATGAAAGAAAGGATCGCGGCAGCGATTGAAAAAAAACTGGAAGAATCTCCGGGAAATCTGAATCTGGAACAGCAGGCATCGTTAATACATAGTGCGATGATCACTACGGTGCATAAATTCTGTCTGTCGGTAATCCGGGATCATTTCCATGTGATCGGAATCGATCCGTCATTCCGTGTGGGAGAAGAAGGGGAGCTACGTCTGCTTAAACAGGATGTACTGGATGAAATGCTGGAAGAACATTATGCAAAAGATGAGGAAGAGTTCCGGGAATTTGTGGAAAAATATGGAACAGGCAGAACGGATAAAAAGATTGAGGAACTGATTCTTCAGTTGTATGAATACTCAAGAAGTTATCCTGATCCACGTCAGTGGCTGATCTCCTGTGCAGAAGATTATGAAATAGACAGAGAGCATTTGGAAGATTCAAGAATGGTGCATACAGTGGAAGAACGTGTCAGACAGCAACTGGGCGATCTGTATGGACTGGTCAGACAGGCGATGGAAATCTGTCAGCTCCCGGCAGGTCCGTATATGTATGCAGAGGCATTGGAATCAGATGAAAAAGAACTGAAAAAGCTGGAAAGGGCAGACTCTTATGAGAAAATGAGTGAGGTTCTGATGGATTTCAACTGGAAAAAGCTTTCGGGTAAAAAAGATGAGACTGTCGATGCGGAGCTGCGGAAATCCGTCCAGGCTGTCCGGAAGCAGTTGAAAGCTCTGATTGATGGGATTCAGAAATCTTATTTCTATGCAACGGCAGATGAATGGATTGCAGATATGCAGGATTCCGCTCAGGCAATGAGGACGCTGACCGGACTGGTACAGGAGTTTGCTGACCGGTTTGATGAAAAAAAGCGGCGGAGAAATATGATTGATTTCAGTGATATGGAGCAGTTTGCACTGGCAATCCTGACGAGAAATACAGAGGGGAAAATCGTGCCATCTGCGGTTGCTGAAGAATATCAGGAGCGGTTTGCCGAAGTGATGGTGGATGAGTATCAGGACAGTAATCTGGTGCAGGAAACGATCCTGACGAGTGTGTCAGGGATGAGTAAAGGCAGAAATAATATGTTCATGGTAGGGGATGTAAAGCAGAGCATATACAGATTTCGTCTCTCAAGACCGGAACTTTTTATGGAGAAGTATGATACTTACAGTGTGGAAAGCAGTCCCTGTCAGAGAATTGATCTTCATAAAAATTTCCGAAGCAGGAAGGAAGTACTGGACAGTACAAACTATCTTTTTGAAAAGCTGATGTTCCGGGAATTTGGAGGGATCGAATATGATGAAAATGCGGCTCTGTATGCGGGAGCAGAGTTTCCACCGATACCGGAAGATGCCGTCTTTACGGATAAGACAGAAGTTCTGATCTTTAATCAGCAGGACATGAAGACAAGAGATGCCAAAGAGGCTGAGGCAAGAATGATCGCACGAAGGATCAGGGAAATGATGGGATCGGGATATATTTACGATAAAGACAGTGATTCCTTTCGAAAGATACAGTATAAGGATATTGTAATCTTAACGCGGAGTATCCAGGGATGGGCAGAAATTTTTTCAGCAGTGCTGGCAGAAGAAGGAATCCCGGCATATTCAGTGAGCAGAGAGGGGTATTTTGAAACGTATGAGATCAGTGTCCTTTTAGATTATCTGCGGATTCTGGATAATGCGAGGCAGGATCTTCCACTGACAGCAGTGTTGACTTCACCATTTGTCGGGCTGGATGCGGAAGAACTGGCACAGATCCGGCTGGCATATCCGAATCTGCCATTTTACGAGTCTGTCTGGCTGTGTGGGGAAGAAAAAACGGAAGAAACCGGAGCAGACGGGAGTGGAGAAACCGGAGAAAAAGAAAAGAAAGAAAAGAAAAAATCAGATGCAGAAGCGGAAAACCGCAGCGGAGAGATTTCAGAAGCGGTCAGAGAAAAGCTGGCAGAGTTTACGAGGCAGGTCAGATACTTCAGAAGCATACTTTCCTATACTCCGATCCATGATCTGCTGGCAAAGATCCTTGAAGAGACAGGATACCGGACTTTTATTGCTGCGATGCCGGGAGGAGAGCAGCGGATCGCAAATGTGGAGATGCTGATGGAAAAGGCGTGTGCATTTGAGGGGACGAGTTATAAAGGACTTTTTAATTTTGTCAGATATATTGAGCAGTTGAAAAAATATAATGTTGATTATGGAGAAGCCGGAATTATGGATGAACAGGCAGATACAGTACGCCTGATGAGTATCCATAAAAGTAAAGGACTGGAATTTCCGATTGTATTTGTAGCGGGAATGGGAAAAAGCTTTAATATGCAGGATCAGAGGGGAAGTATTGTGATCCATCCGGACTGGGGAATTGGAATTGATGCAGTTGATCTGGAACAGAGAACGAAAAATCCAACTTTTCTGAAAAGAATGATACAGGAAAAAACAAAGCTGGAGAATCTTTCGGAAGAACTGAGAGTTCTTTATGTTGGCATGACCAGGGCAAAAGAGAAGATGATCCTGACCGGTACAGCGAAGCTTGGGGAAGAAGAACTTCTGGCATTGGAAATGATGGAAGATATAATAAAAAGAGAAGAAAAGCAGAATAGCTGGAAAGCAGATGAAAAAGATTCGCTTGCACTGTATCAGATGGAAGGGGCAAAGACCTGCTTTGACTGGATCTTACCGGCACTGATGAGAGATTGGAAAAAGGCAGAAAAATGGATACAGGTGCGGCTTGTTACAAGAGAAGAATTATCCTATGGGGCAGCAACAGCAGGTCGGGCAGAAGTACTGGCGAGAGAAGTGCTGGAACACTGGGATACAGAAAAGTCGTATATGCCGGAATGGAAAGAGCTTCTGTCAGAACAGATGAATTATACTTATCCATATTTACAGGAAGAGCAGATGAAATTGAAATTTACAGTCTCAGAACTGAAAAAGAGAATTTACGCAGGAGAACAGATGCGTGAAATGCAGGAAGACGGTGGCGAGGAACTGTATCAGGAACCGGAAATTGTTCCGTTAGTACCGGGATTTATGCAGAATCAAAAAGAAGGTCTGACCGGGGCGTCCAGAGGAACTGCTTATCATAAGCTTATGGAACTATTAGATTTTACCAGGCAATATACGAAAGCTGCTTTGAAAAATGCAGTGCATGATTTTGAAAAGGAGAAAAAGATGACTTCGGAGATGGCAGCGTGTATCCGTATATCTGATATTTTATTATTCCTGGAAAGCAGCAGTGGAAAAAGAATGTCAGCGGCAGCCGGAAAAGGGAAGTTATGGAGAGAGCAGCCTTTTGTACTGGGGGTGGATGCAGATCAGGTCTATCCGGGATTTTCCGGTGAGCCAGGAAGTCAGGAAAAGGAAGTGATTCTTGTTCAGGGAATTATAGATGCTTACTTTGAAGAGGAAGACGGGATTGTAGTACTGGATTATAAGACGGACAAGGTGAAGAGTGCAGAGCAGTTGAAAGAACGTTATCATGCACAGTTGGAATATTATGCACAGGCATTGGAGGGGCTTCTTGAAAAACCGGTGAAAGAAAAGATTATCTATTCATTTACGCTAAGAGAGGAGATCAGGTTATGAAATGGCTTATGTATTATCTGATCGTGGTGAATTTGTTGACCTGGATCATCTACGGAATTGATAAGTGGAAGGCAAAGCGACGTGCGTGGAGAATACCGGAGAGAACACTGTTGCTTTTGGCGGCTGCCGGTGGCTGCACAGGGGCATTGGCAGGGATGCTGATGTTCCGGCACAAGACAAGAAAACTGAAATTCATGATTGGAGTACCGGTTATTTTTGTAGTGGAAAGTATTTCCTTTGCATATATTTTTCTGAGATTGTGACAAATTGCACATAGAATAGTCAGAAAAAGCGGTCCAGAGAATGGATTTTTAGAAATTGCAGTCAGCTTCTTTTCTAATTGGAGAAATTCTGCTAATATTACTTACAGAGTACTTTAGTCGGTTAAAGAAAGGAAGAGAAAAATGCCAAAGTTAAATGAAAATTATCAGAATGTAAAAGACAGCTACCTTTTTGCAGAAATTGCCAGAAGAGTAAAAGTATATGAGGAAACGCATCCGGACAAAGCAGATCAGATCATTCGTCTTGGAATCGGCGATGTAACTCTTCCACTTACGAAGAGCGTGATCGAGGCACTTCATGAGGCAGTTGATTCCCAGGCGGTGTCTGAGACATTTATGGGATATGGCCCGGAGCAGGGATATGAGTTTGCACGCAAGGCGATTGCAGATTATTATGCAAGGAATGGCATTGAGGTTGATCCTGCAGCAATTTTTATTTCAGACGGAGCTAAGAGCGATACAGGAAATATCACAGAACTTTTTTCAAATGATAATGTAGTTCTTGTCCCTGATCCGGTTTACCCGGTTTATGTAGATACAAATACGATGGATGGAAAGAAGATCATCTATATGAACGGAACGGAGGAAAATGACTTCCTTCCGATGCCGGATGATAAAGTAAAGGCAGATATCATTTATCTTTGTTCTCCGAATAATCCGACCGGAGCAAGCTACAATAAAGAGCAGTTGAAAGCATGGGTTGATTATGCCCTGAAGAATGATTCGGTAATCCTTTATGACTCTGCCTATGAGGCGTTTATTACCGATCAGGATCTTCCACGGAGTATTTATGCTATTGAGGGTGCAAAAGAATGTGCGATTGAATTTTGCTCTCTGTCCAAGACAGCAGGATTTACAGGAACTCGTTTCTCCTATACGGTTGTTCCGACAGAGCTGGTGTTTACGGCTTCTAATGGAGCAACATTAAGTCTTCATGACATGTGGAACAGAAGGCAGTCTACAAAATTTAACGGTACGCCATATATCATTCAGTATGCGGCAGCAAGGGTCTTCACAGAAGAGGGCATGGCAGAGTGCCAGCAGAATATTGAATACTATAGAGAGAATGCACGTATGATCGCAGAAACTCTGAAGAAGAAAAATATCTGGTTTACAGGTGGGGTAAATTCTCCATACATCTGGTTTAAATGCCCGAAAGAGATGGAATCCTGGGAGTTCTTTGATTATCTGCTTGAGAATGCACAGATCGTGGGAACACCGGGAGCAGGGTTTGGTGAGAATGGAAAGAATTATTTCAGACTGACTTCCTTTGGAAAGCATGAGAAGACAGCCGAGGCAATGAAGCGTTTTGACGAATTATTTTAGGAATTGTTTCAGAAAGTGTTTCAGGTTATCGGTAAAAAGGTTCTCCGTATCAGGCAATGTCTTAACGAAATGATCTACGTGAGAAAAACTGAAAAAAGAATGTTGAGGGCTTTTGTTCCCAACATTCTTTTTTTAAACCGGAGTTTCTGTAATATATACTTTGCAGATCTGCCTGAGTGCGGCGTGCATATAAGGCATATATTCTTCCATCGACACCGGCTCGTTATGAAGAATACAATTATAGCTGGTAGAACTGATAAATTCGATCAGGGTGAAGAGTAAAAGTTTTGGAGAAGAACATTCTACGTGATACCGCTGTAAGGAATCGAGATAGTGGTTGTAAAACTTCTGGGAAACCAGCGATCCGGTTCCGACCGCATCCTGAAATACTCCCCACGAAAGGTTCTTGGAAAGAAATTTCATCAGTCCCTGCTGATTTTGAAAGCGTTCAATGATATAGTCCGTTACAAAAAGAATTTCTTCCTCGAAGTCAGGGATAACGGCAGCATCCAGTGCCTTATGTGCATCGTCAAAAAGCTGGCTGGCTTTAAATGCGATCAGCTTATCCCGCAAGTCATATTTATCTTTAAAATACAAATAAAAAGTTCCCTTTGCCAGTCCGGCCTGATTTACAATGTCGGATACGGTTGTCTTTGCAAAGCCTTTTCCTGTAAAAAGGTCAAATGCTGTCTGAAACAGTGTATTCATTTTCAATTTTTTATTATCTTCTACTTTTCCCATATCCAGTTGCCTCCTTTGTGATCTGCCTGCACACCAGAGTATTTTACTACTAGATTCTGCAGAAATTCAAGCAGATTTTTTACTGATTTCTCTTTCTAGTATGGCACATTTTTCGTGAAAGTCAATAAAAAATGACTAAAATTCATTTTTTTAATTTTCTAATATTGACTATTAGTCATTTTGAGCTATACTAGAAGAGGCTAAAATATATGAGACAGTTTAGGAGATGATACAAATGGTCAAAGTTGGCAAATGGATTGCCAGGCACAGGGTTCTGATGCTGATCGTCGGATTCCTGCTGATTATTCCGTCAGTGATCGGAATGGCAAAGACGAGAGTAAATTATGATTTGCTCAGTTATCTTCCAGAGCATCTGGAGACAGTAAAAGGTCAGGATATTCTGGTGGATGAATACGGGATGGGAGCATTTTCCATGGTCGTGGTCGAGAACATGGATCTGAAAGATGTTCAAAAACTGGAAGAAAAATTTGAGAATGTTTCTCATGTAAAAGATGTTTTATGGTATGATGATGTTGCGGACATCAGCCTTCCGGTAGAGATGATCCCAAGCAACCTGCGAGAAGCCTTTTTCAAGGGTGATGCAACGATGATGCTTGTATTATTTGATAATACGACATCTTCAGATGACTCCATGGATGCAGTCGGTGAGATGAGAAAGATCGCAAATGAGCAGTGCTTTATCAGTGGAATGACAGGTGTTGTAGCAGATATCAAGAATCTGGCACTGAAAGAACTTCCGATCTATGTTGTGATCGCAGCACTTTTAAGTCTGATTGTTCTGGAACTGACTTCGGGTTCCTTCGTTGTTCCGATCCTGTTCCTTCTGAGTATCGGACTGGCGATTCTCTATAATCTGGGAAGTAATGTTTTTCTGGGAGAGACTTCCTATATTACGAAAGCACTGACAGCGGTTCTGCAATTAGGAGTTACGATGGACTATTCCATTTTCCTGTTAAACAGTTATGAGGAGAATAAAAAGCGGTTTCCGGGAGAGAAGGAGCGTGCCATGGGGCATGCGATCGCCAATACATTTAAGTCTGTTGCAGGAAGTTCTGTGACGACGGTTGCCGGATTTGTTGCCCTGTGCGTGATGACTTTCGCACTTGGACGGGATCTCGGAATCGTTATGGCGAAAGGTGTACTGATCGGAGTGGTCTGCTGTGTAACAGTTCTTCCGTCACTGGTACTGGTTTTTGACAAACCGATTGAAAAGACGCAGCATAAACTGCTTTTAAGCAACATGGATAAGCCTTCTGCATTTATTACAAAGCATTATAAGGCATGGATCATTATTTTCCTGATCCTTCTGTTCCCTGCGATTTACGGAAATAATCATACTAAGATTTACTATAATATTGCAGAGTCTCTTCCGGAGACATTGGACAGTAATGTGGCGAATGCAGAACTGAATAAAGATTTCAATATGAGCAATCTGCACATGGTCATGATGGATAAGAACATGGATGCAAAGCAGAAAAAGAAGATGCTTGAAGAGATTGATGAAGTAAAGGGTGTCAAATGGACAATCAGCATGAATTCTCTGATCGGTCCGACCGTACCGGATTCCATGATCCCGGATGACATGAAAGAGATGCTTCAGAGCGATGATTGTGAACTTGCCTTTGTATGCTCAGAGTATGAGTCGGCAACAGATGAGGTCAATACGCAGATTTCAGCCATTGATAAGATCGTGAAGTCTTATGACAAGAGTGGAATGGTCATTGGAGAAGCTCCACTGATGAAGGATCTGCAGGATGTAACGGATGTGGACTTAGTGAATGTAAATGCTATTTCCATTGCAGCGATTTTCCTTATTATCATGATCATATTCAAGTCGATCTCCCTGCCGATTATTCTGGTAGCGGTAATTGAGTTTGCAATCATGGTTAATATGGCAATCCCGTTCTATCAGGGAACCAGCCTTCCGTTTGTGGCAAGCATTGTAATCGGAGCAATCCAGTTGGGAGCAACGGTAGATTATGCGATTCTGATGACAACCCGTTATCAGAAAGAACGTCAGCGTGGAAGAGAGAAGATGGAAGCAATCAGTATTGCACATAAGACCAGTATGCCGTCTATTATCAGCAGTGGACTGAGCTTTTTTGCAGCAACATTCGGAGTGGCCTGCTACTCACAGGTAGAGATGATCGGTTCGATCTGTACCCTTCTTGCAAGGGGAGCGATCATCAGTATGATCGTAGTTATCATGATCCTGCCTGCAATGTTTATGATATTTGACAAGGTAATATGCAAGACCTCGATTGGTTTCCTCGGGGCAAAAAAGAAACCCGCAGAGGTGAAATAGAAGGGAGTTAAATTATGAACAAGAACAGAAAAATCAAACGTAGCCTTACAACTTCGCTTGCTGTTGGAATGTCAGTCATGATGGGAGCGGTTCCGGTTTATGCGGCAGGCAGCACAGATACGCAGGATGTATATAAGGAAGAAACGGTTTATGTCAATGCAGATGCGACAGGAAATAGTGACGAGGTGACGGTATCTGACTGGCTGAAAAATTCTGGAAGTGTATCGGGAAACCTGACTGATGAAAGTATTTTGAAAGAGATTAAGAATGTCAAAGGTGATGAGACATTTACGGAGAATGGAGATCAACTGACCTGGAATACTGCGGGAGAAGATATTTATTATCAGGGTACGACAGATAAGGAACTTCCGGTATCCGTAAAACTGACCTATTTTTTGGACGGCAAGGAAGTAAAACCGGATGAGCTGAAGGGAAAGAGCGGACATCTCAAGATCCAGGTACAGTATACAAATAACGAAAAGAAGACCGTCACAGTGGATGGAAAAGAAGAGGAAGTTTATACACCATTTGTCATGATGACCGGAATGATCCTTCCGAATGAAACTTTCAGCAATGTAACGATCGACAATGGAAAAGTTATTTCAGACGGAAGCCGTAATATTGTAGTCGGATTTGGTATGCCGGGACTGAAAGACAGCCTTGATCTGGATGAAGAGACAACAAAAGAAGCTGAGGATAAAGGCGTAACGATTCCAGAGAATTTTGAGATGGAGGCAGATGTAACTGATTTCACAATGTCTTCCACCTTTACAGTTGCCCTGACAGATCTGCTGGATGATATGGATATGGATAATATCATAGATGTTGATTCACTGAAAGATTCACTGAATGAGCTGGAAGATGCTGCACTGGAACTGGTCAGCGGATCAGGAACACTGGCAGATGGTGCTTCCACACTGGCAGACGGAGTGAGCAGCTATACAGCAGGTGCAGATGAACTGAATGCGGGCATTCAGAAATATCTTGGCAGCAACGGAGAACTGAACGGCAGCGTGACAGAGTATGTCAATGGAGTAGGCAAAGTTGTCAAAGGCGTTAAAGACTATACAAGTGGAACTAATGCACTGGCAAATGGAGTGACTTCCTATGTGGTAGGCGAGCAGAAGATTGCAGCAGGTGCCGCACAGTTATCTCAGTTAAGCAAAGGTCTGGAGCAGGTGCAGACAGCCGTAGATACATTGAGCAAAGCGGCTGACGGAAAAGGAGAGGCAACAGACGATCTGGTGATCGCAGCCAACCAGCTTGCAGCAGGTACAAAGCAGTTACAGGCAGTACTTGGCTCAGAGGAAGTGACAGCACTTCTGACGCAGGTGAATGGTATGGTGACAACCGGAAATGAACTGATTTCTGCAACGGAATCTCTTTCTGCAAGTCTTCAGACAGGAATTGCCACACCGGTAGCCAATATTGCAGCAGCACTGACCGGAATGGAAACACAGCTCAATGCAATCAATACCCAGCTCGGAACACTGCAAAGTGACTGTGAGACAGCGGTTGCAGATGTCAATGCGAAGATTACAGATTACAATACAAAAGTGGATGCAGCACAGGCAGCAGCCAATACAAGCAAGACGCAGATTGCAAATGCGATCAGTGCATTGCAGGTTCAGTTAAATGCGACAACAGATGAGTCAGTAAGAGATCAGATCAGTACAGCAATTACGGCACTTCAGAATGCACAGACTGCTGCAGACGGACTGAACAATGTGCAGAAAGCATCTGCGATCACGGTCAGTGTACCGACCTTTGACCTGTCAGCCATCACAAGCGGGGCAGCAACGCTTCAGACAAATCTGAAGACATTTAAAGAGACTGCAGCAGCATTACAGCAGCAGCTTCCGGAAATGCAGAAGAAACTGGATGCTATTGCAGCAGCAAAGGACAGTCTTCCGTCAGATTCAATCAGCCAGCTTACAGCATCTGTGACTCAGTTGAATCAGGGAATGCAGGGACTGAATACCGGACTTGGAACTCTTTCAGGCGGACTTGGACAGTTGAATACATCTGTTCAGGCACAGTTCCCGACAGCAATCCAGGGAATTACTGAATTGAATGGCGGATTTATGCAGCTCGGATCTTATAATACTTCTCTTCTTTCAGGTGCAGAGAAACTGAAAGGAAGCAGTTCAACACTGGCAGCCGGAGCAGGAACGCTGCAGAGCGGAACGAACCAGCTTGCATCCGGTCTGAATACACTTGGTTCACAGATGTCAGCCGGTGCAGCGAAACTTTCAGCCAACAGCAATGCACTTCGTGAAGGAGCTTCCTCACTTTCAGAAGGAGCAAAGAAGCTGGCAGATGGTATGGATCAGTTCGATAAAGAAGGAACAAGTAAATTAAAGAGTACAGTAGAAGACGAATTCGGAGATGTACTTGACAGACTCAAAGCACTGACCTCTGATGACTGCACCTACAATACATTCAGTGGTAAGGACAGCAAGATGGATGGAAGTGTAAAATTTGTGATCGAGACAGAAGCAATCGAATAATTGACGATTCACTTATATTTGTATCATCTTATAAAGAGGGACGGAGCAGATACTTGACCGGTATCTGCTCCGTCCTGTTCGTTTTACGGGCAGATGACAGGAATCAGTTTTTCAGTATAATCTGATCTGATCGGGAAATACTTCTAAAAAAAGAAAGAAGGCAGAATATGGGAAAGAAAAAAGAAAAACCGATCAATTTAAACGAACTGGAAGAGGAAGAAAAAATGAAGTATGAGATTGCGGAAGAACTGGGACTGTTAGACCGGGTACTTGCACAGGGCTGGAAATCACTTACTTCCAAAGAGACCGGGAGGATCGGCGGACTGGTGACAAAAAGAAGACGGACGCAGGAGAACGGGACAGCACAGACGGAGGAAAAAATATAGAAAACCGGAAGCAGAAAGGTCTTATTTTGACAAAACCACTCATTTTTGATAAAATGCTCAGAATGGGGAGCATGGTTGGGTGATTTATTATGATAGAAAAGATGAATATATTTGATGTGGAGATTCCAATCCTGACAGCAAAAGAAGCGATGATCCGGGCAATGCAGTATCTCGAGAGTGAGTCAGTGGATACGATCGAGCTGGTTTCCATGGATATGCTGATGAAAGAAAGAGAAAATGCACAATGGAAAGAGCAGATCAATGCACTGACGATGCTGCTGCCGGAGAATACAGAGATCCTGAAAGCGGCAGAGATAGAAAATGAAAAGCTGTTCCGGGAAACTGAAGAGAACGTTTTCCTTAAGATGTTCATGAAGTATATGCAAAAAAATCATAAAAAAATATTCCTGCTTGCAGACAGTGAGGAAAATCTGGGAAAAGTAGAGGCGGTTCTGTCCAGGCACAACCGGGGAATCCGCGTTACCGGGCAGATGGTGATTTCGGAGAATGAAGAGCAGATCCAGGATGCGATCAATGCCATCAACGGAACGGAGACGGACTGTATCCTGTCGGTGCTGCCGTCCCCGTTTCAGGAACGGTTTATTACGGCAAATAAAGCCCTTCTGAATGTACGGGTCTGGCTGGGAGGCGGCTGTGCGTTTACAGGGCATCTGGATGAGATAAAATTGAGGAACCGGATCCGTTTTTTTATTCAGAAGAAAATTTTCAGATATCATGTAGAACAGGAAAAAGAATAACGGATTTGCCTGGAAATAAGATCTATATTCGGAAAATTGTGAACTATGCTAAGTCTGAAAATATGAATTTTTTGTAAAAAATTCAAAAAAATGACTAAAATAAAAGGATTTACTCTTTATTTTTTTGCAGTTTTGACTTAATATACTAAGTGGAAATGTGTACGTAAAAAAAATCGACACGAAAGGTATGTGTAAATTGCACATATCGAAGAACGGATGGAATGGAGGAAAAAGGATGATTTCTAATCAGATACTTCAGAATACGATTGAAGGATTGAAGGGGATTTCCAAGGTTGATTTTTGTGTGTTAGATACAGAGGGGAAGGAACTGGCAGCTACAGGCGAGGTAGATAAGAACTGTTCGGATGCAGTGCTTGCATTTGTAGAGTCCCCTGCAGACAGTCAGGTAATCCAGGGAAGACAGTTCTTCAAGATTTTTGATGAGCAGCGTCTGGAATATGTGCTTGTTGCCAATGGAGACAGCGAGGGAGAATATATGCTGGGAAAGATCGCAGCATTCCAGATCCAGAGTCTTCTGGTTGCATATAAAGAGAGATTTGACAAGGATAATTTTATCAAAAACCTGCTTTTGGATAACCTTTTGCTGGTGGATATTTATAATCGTGCCAAAAAATTACATATTGACACGGAAGTGAAACGTGTTATCTTTATTATTGAGACATCCCACGAAAAAGACAGTGCGGCTCTTGACAATGTGCGGAATCTTCTCGGAAGCAAATCCCGCGATTTTGTAACTGCGGTAGATGAGAAGAATATCATTGTTGTAAAAGAACTTTCAGAGAAAGATGGAAATAAAGAACTTGAAAAAATGGCGAAGGATATGCTGGATCTGCTCCGGTCAGAGGGAGGCGACGAGCAGGTGCATATAGCATATGGAACGATGGTCAACGACATCAAGGAAGTTTCCAAGTCTTATAAAGAAGCCAAGCTGGCGTTGGATGTGGGCAAGATCTTCTTTAGCGAGAAAGATATCGTTGCCTATACAACTCTTGGAATCGGCAGACTGATCTATCAGCTTCCGCTTCCGTTGTGCAAGATGTTTATTAAGGAGATTTTTGAAGCAAAATCTCCGGATGACTTTGATGAAGAGACATTGACTACCATCAATAAATTCTTCGAGAACAGTCTCAATGTATCAGAGACATCCAGACAGCTTTACATCCACAGAAATACTCTGGTATACAGACTGGATAAACTGCAGAAGAGTACAGGACTTGATCTGCGTGTCTTTGAGGATGCGATCACGTTCAAGATTGCTCTGATGGTAGTGAAGTACATGAAGTACATGGAGTCATTAGAATACTAGGAATTTTGCGGAGTATGGATAATTAGGAGGAACATATGATTGAATTAAGAAACGTGAAGAAGGAATACTCCAAGGGCAATGCGGCTCTGAACGGGGTATCCGTAAAGATCGAACGGGGAGAGTTCGTCTTCATCGTTGGTGACAGTGGATCGGGAAAGTCAACCCTTATCCGTCTGATTATGAAAGAACTGAATCCGACCGATGGTACGATCATCGTGAACGGACAAAACTTAAACCGTATGAGACACCGGAATATTGCAAAGTACAGAAGAGGACTGGGAGTTGTATTTCAGGATTTCCGGCTTCTGAAAGATCGGAATATTTATGAAAATATTGCATTTGCATTGCGGGTGACAGAGACACCGAGCAAAGTGATCAAGAAAAAAGTACCGGCTGCTTTGTCACTGGTAGGACTTGCACAGAAGTACAAGTCGTTCCCGAAGGAACTTTCCGGAGGAGAGCAGCAGAGAGTTGCGATCGCAAGGGCGATCGTAAATGAGCCTGCCATCCTGCTGGCGGATGAGCCGACAGGTAACTTGGATCCAACGAACTCCTGGGAGATCATGAGCCTTCTGAAAGAGGCGAATGAGCGTGGAACAACCGTGCTTGTTGTCACGCATAATCAGGAGATCGTAAATGAGATGAACGAACGCGTCATTACTATGAAGCAGGGTGTCATCGTCAGTGATGAACGAAAAGGTGGGTATACAGATGAGGATTAGTACGATTGGATACGTTGGAAAGCAGGGAGTTAAGAGTATTTGGAGAAATAAGATGTTCTCTCTGGCATCCATTGCAACGATGTCAGCCTGTATCTTCCTGTTCGGATTATTTTTCTCGATTCTTGTAAACTTTCAGTATATCATCCGAAGTGCTGAGGAAGGTGTGGCGATCACGGTCTTCTTTGATGAAGAGGCTACAGATGAGCAGATCCAGAAGATCGGGGAGGAACTGAAAGCAAGAGATGACGTTTCAGAGGTGAAATATATTTCAGCAGAGCAGGCATGGGAGGATTTTCAGAAAGATTATTTCGGAGATAATCTGGAGCTTGCAGAAGGATTTAAAGATGACAATCCGCTGGCCAATTCAGATAACTATGAAGTTTATATGAAGACGACAGACAACAACCAGGATCTGATCGCGAGAAGTAAATCGCTTTCTTCTACGCAGCAGGATCTGGTTAAGTTTGCACAGAGTCTGGATGGAGTGTCGAAAGTAAATAAATCAGATGTTGTAGCGAATACACTCTCCAGCGTTAATATGCTGGTTGCGTATATTTCCATTGCGATCATTGCGATCCTGTTGGGAGTGTCAATCTTCCTGATCAGCAATACGGTTACAATGGGTATTACAGTCAGAAAAGAAGAGATCGCTATTATGAAATATATTGGTGCGAAAGACTTTGTTGTAAGATCACCGTTCGTGATCGAGGGTCTGATCATCGGTATCTTTGGCGCAGCGATCCCACTGGGACTTTTATATGTACTTTATGATAAGGCAGTTTCCTATGTCATGGAACGGTTCAGTATTCTGAAGAATATTATTGATTTCCTTCCGGTAAATGTAGTATATACATACTTATTGCCAATCGGACTTATCATGGGGATCGGAATTGGTTTCCTTGGAAGCTTCTTTACAGTACGCAAGCATCTGAGAGTATAGGAGGAAGCCTATGAAAGGCCGGATGAGGAAAATTACAGGAATTTTGCTGGTGTTCGTCCTTTGTATCGGAACAGCATCGCAGTCCGGTGCGGTTACGATTGATGAAGCTGAGAAAAAAGCAGATCAGCTTGAATCGGATAAAAAGAAAGCAGAAGAAGAAAAGAAGACGCTGTCGGAGAAACTGGATGAGATCATTAAGAAAATGAATGAGACGCAGGAGCATCTGACCGCCAAAGAGGATGAAATCTCCGATGCGGAAAATGAATTGATTCAGGCTCAGATCGCGGAAGATGATCAGTACGACAGCATGAAAAAGAGGATCCGTTATCTTTATGAAGGCGGTAATACACAGTTTCTGGAAATGATGATGACGAGCAGTTCGATCACAGATCTGCTGAATAAAGCCGAGTATGTGGCAAAGCTGTCTTCTTATGACCGGGATATGCTGGTTGAGTTTCAGGATACGGTGAAAACTGTACAGGACAAAGAGGCAAAGCTTCAGGAAGAATATAAAAATCTGAATACGCTGCAAAGTCAGCTCGTAGAGCAGCAGACGCAGGCTCAGGAGATGATCAGCAGTAAAGAGGCACAGATCGCAAGTATCCAGACGCAGATCCAGCAGAATGCTGATACGCTCAAAGAACTGAAGGAGAAAGCAGAGCAGGCAAGACGGCTGCAGGAGGAGCAGGCAAAGTTGAATAGTGGAGGAAGTTCTTTTAAGCCGTCGGCCAGTGGGAATGTGGTCAGTGGAAATGGATATTTTACGCATCCGTGTCCGGGTATGACCTATCAGTCCAGCTATTTCGGTGAAGTCAGGGCATTTGATTCAAGACCTCATAAGGGAAACGACTATGCAGCCCCTTCAGGAACACCGACTTATGCGGCAGCAGCAGGAACTGTAGTGATTGCGGGATGGAGCAACAGTGCCGGTAACTGGGTCGTGATCAACCATGGAAATGGTCTCGTAACGAAATATATGCATCATAGTGCAATCTGCGTGACAGCAGGGCAGAAAGTTGCAAAAGGACAGCAGATCGGATATGTTGGATCAACGGGATATTCAAGTGGTGCACATCTGCATTTTCAGGTAGAATTAAATGGAACGGCAGTAAATCCAAATACATATTTGTAGTATGCTGACCAGAAGCAGAAGATGACAGATACGTCATCAAAGGAAGAATTGAGGGAGGACAGAGCGGATAAGTGTCTGCTTTGTCCTCTTTGTGCATAGAATATAAAAGGATGAAAGGAGTCAGGAATGGAAGAAAATACAGGCAGAAAGAAAAGTGGCTTTGCGGCAGGACTGCTGACCGGGATCGTGATCATGCTGATGATCTCGATCCTTGGATTTGGAGGATGGTATATCGTGAACCGGAACAGCAGCGGTTCTTATACATCAGAAAATGTAACAGAGGGAGATGTGTCAAAGAAGCTGGATAAGTTAAATAAGCTGATCGACAAATATTATCTGTATCAGGATGAAGTGGATCAGGATGCACTGGTAGAGGGAATCTATTCAGGTTATGCAGCAGCACTGGGAGATCCCTATACAGTTTATTACAATAAAGATGAGACGAAAGCATTGATGGAATCTACCAGCGGCACATTTTCCGGTGTCGGAGCAACGCTGACAAGAGATGCAGATACGAAAGCAGTGACGATTGTGAATGTCTATCAGGATTCTCCGGCTGAAAAGGCAGGTCTGAAGGCAGGGGATATTCTGGAAAAGGTAGATGACCATGAAGTTGGTGATGAAGAACTGGATACGATCGTATCCTGGATCAAAGGGGAAAAAGGTACGGAAGTAACGTTATATGTCCTGAGAGACGGGAAGGAAGAGACGCTGACTGCCACAAGAGATACGATCGAGGCACAGACAGTTGAGTATGAGATGAAGGATGGCAGGGTTGGTTATATCCGGGTATCAGAATTCGATCTGGTGACATACGATCAGTTTAAAGCAGCACTGGATGACCTGGAAAATCAGGGAATGGAAGGTCTTGTGATCGATCTGAGAAATAATCCGGGAGGAAATCTGGATGTTGTCTGCAATATGTTGAAGCTTCTTTTGCCGGAAGGAACGATCGTTTCCACGAAAGATAAAAATGGTAAGACGGATAAGATCACGTGTGATGGCACGAATGAATTTAAAAAGCCGCTGGCAGTTCTTGTGAATCAATACAGTGCAAGTGCATCGGAGATCTTCAGCGGTGCGATCCAGGATTATGGCACAGGAAAGATTGTCGGAGTAACGACCTATGGAAAAGGAGTTGTGCAGCAATTACTGGATCTGGGAGACGGAACGTGCTTTAAAGTAACGATCGCAGAATATTATACTCCAAGTGGAAAAAGCATCAATAAAAAAGGTGTTGAGCCTGATATAGAAGTGGAATATCAGTATGACGAAGCCGATCCGAAGAAGGATAACCAGTTGGATAAGGCATTGGAAACAGTCAGCGAAGAATTAAAATAGAGCAGAAAAGTGAAGATTAAAAATTAAAAAAAGAACTTGCAATTAAAAAAGCAGTGTGCTAATATTTAAACCAAGTTTTAACAGGCTAACGTGTTAAAATAGATAAAAGCGAGGAGCAAGACTCTGATCTTCAGAAACTGACAGGAAGCAGGCATCACCGACTGAGAGTGCCGGACAGCGGAGCAGATCAAGGGAACACTTGGGAGCCGGCTGTCTGAAAGATCAGTAGGGCAGCACGTTTAGCAGGCGTTATCTGCAAAGAGGGGAATTCGAAAGAACTGACGAAAGAGCAGACGGAGGATTCAATGCGGGTGGTACCGCGGATATTATATTGATAATTTCCGTCCCGGGATACTGTTGTATCCCGGGACTTTTTCTATTCAGAAAAAGCTTCACCGGGATGCTGGAATCTGAAAGGAGAAGTAAAATGGAGTTTGTAACAGGAGTAAAAAAGAAAGAGACGCTGGAATTAAGTGAACTGCTTGAAGCAGGCAGGATCGGAACTGAAGTCAGAGTGAATGGTGCGATCCATACGATCAGAGATATGGGAACCGTTGCTTTCATCATTCTGAGAAAAAGAGAAGGCCTTGTGCAGTGTGTTTATGAAGAAGGAGTTTCAAAATTTAGCTTGAAAGATGTGAAAGAAGCAGATACAGTAGAAGTATCAGGGATGCTGGAACAGTCAGAAAAGGCTCCGAACGGGATTGAGATCCGTTTAGGAGAACTGAAGATTTTAAGTGAACCGGCAGAGCCAATGCCGCTTCCGATTTCAAAATGGAAATTGAATACATCTCTGGAAGCAAAATTAAATTACAGACCAATTTCTCTGAGAAATATCAGAGAGCGTGCAAAATTCAGGATTCAGGAAGGAATCGTAAGAGGGTTCAGGGATTTCCTTTATCAGGAAGGATTTACAGAGATCCATACTCCGAAGATTGGTGCGAAAAGTGCGGAGGGAGGAGCAAACCTCTTCCGGCTGGAATATTTCCACAGACCGGCGATCCTCCAGCAAAGCCCTCAGTTTTATAAGCAGATGATGGTGGGAGTTTTTGACCGTGTATTTGAAACTGCTCCGGTATTCCGTGCAGAAAAGCATAATACCAAGAGACACCTCAACGAATACACCAGCCTGGATTTTGAAATGGGATATATCGACGGATTTGAAGATATCATGGCAATGGAGACCGGATTTCTTCAGTATACGATGACCCTGCTTGAAAAAGAGTATGCAAGAGAGCTGAAGATCCTGAATATTCAAGTACCGAAGACGAAAGAGATCCCGGCTGTACGATTTGATGAGATCAAGAAACTTGTGGCAGAAAAGTATGATCGAAAGATTAAGAATCCATTTGATCTCGAACCGGAAGAGGAAATGCTGATCAGCAGATATGCAAAAGAAGAATGGGATGCGGATTTCGTATTTGTAACGCATTATCCGTCAAAGAAGCGTCCGTTCTATGCAATGGATGATCCGGCAGATCCGACTTATACGCTCAGCTTTGACCTGCTTTTCAGAGGAATGGAGATCACAACGGGCGGACAGCGTATTCATGATTATCATGAGCTGCTTGCGAAAATGGAAAAGCGTGGCATGACGGACGAGGGAATGGAGCAGTATTTAAGTGCATTTAAGCATGGAATGCCGCCACATGGTGGACTTGGAATCGGTATGGAACGTCTGACAATGAAGATGATGAACGAAGATAATGTGCGTGAGACAACCTTGTTCCCGAGAGATTTGAGCAGACTGGAGCCATAGTAGCAGAGAGTGTGGCAGACCGACAGCGACACATAGATGGTGACAGAGAGCATAGCAGACCGATAGTTATAAGGAATGTGATGGAAAGCAAGAGACCGTTGTGGACAGAAAAGCGGAGGAGTTCAGATGAAAAAGAGAAGATGTTATCTTTGTGGTGGAAAACTTGTAAATGGAAGATGTACACTTTGCGGTCTTGATAATACAAAAATTGAGCGGAAAAATTACCGCCTGAATGAAAGCAGCTTTGACGGAAAAGGGATTGAGGCAAAGCATTTATGTGAATCCCATAACGGAAAGCCGTCCGGTGGGCTGAACCGCCAGGGGCAGGCTTCCTGGCAGAGCGGACGAAACCAGCAGGGACAGAGTTCCTGGCAGAATGGACAAAATCAGCAGGGACAGAGTTCCTGGCAGAGCGGACAGAACTGGACGCAGACGGGCAGGAAAAAGAAAAAGTCCGGAAAGCAGAAAAAGGGATGGATTTCAACAATCATTGTATTGCTGATGATTCTGATCAGTATTGGCGGACCGGCGATCAGTTTTGTGACGACAGAGATAAAAAATAAGATTGATCAGATCAATAACTCTGGTGATGATAACTGGTGGAGTGGTTCAGAAATCGATACAAGTGTGGACGAGAATGATCCGTATGAGTTTGTAACGAGAGAGTTATCCGACAGTGGAGAGGTTTACGATACAGAGCTTGGATATGGTGAATATGTTGTGGGAACAGATATTCCGGAAGGAACTTATGAAGTAACACTTCAGTCAGGATACGGTTCGTTTCAGACCGATGATCCGGACAATTCCATTTATCTGTATGGATATTTCTCTGAAAATGCATCTGATGAGGATGAAGATATTACTGAAATGGAAGATGTAAGATTGTATGAGGGGGCCCATGTCATGATCGGAGAAGATGTGGTACTCGCCTTCCATACGGAGAATGGTCAGACCGGACAAATGCAGTCAGAAGATAATCCGTTGAGTGTGACGTATACTCTCCAGCCGGAAAAGAAGTATACTGTGGGAAAAGAGATTCCGGCAGGGGTGTATGATGTCTCTGGAACAAAAGACTGGGCTGTGATGGAGTATGAGATCTATCTCGGAGAACTGTATGATGAGGAATATGACAGCCTGAATTATCAGAATTATTCGATCATGGTAGAATCGGGAAGTGAAAATGCAATCTATAAAAATGCAGTACTGACGGAGGGAACGGAAATCACCGTGACAGGAAAAATGATCCTGACACCATCCAAAAAGATCGGAAGTCAGGACTATGAAGCATTTTATGATATTTACAGAAAATGATGTCGGGGTCAAAAGCCCCCGACTATGATACCTACGGATTGTTACGCACTACGTGCTCCCACAATCCTACCCAACATTCGCATATCGTGGTGCTTACGCCCCACTTTTATGCTCATATTGGGGCGGGTCACAAGGTCATTCTACCACTCGTGTGCGAGCACACGTGGTGTCAGACCTTTTGACCCTGGTATCAAAAAATGAAGTGAGAAAGGGTGACAGAATTGGCAAATAAAATCTCAGACGAAACGATAGAATATGTTGGAATCCTTGCAAAACTGGAACTTTCGAAGGAAGAAAAAGAAGCCGCCAAAAGCGATATGGAGCAGATGCTGGATTATATAGATACTTTAAATGAACTGGATACTACCGGGATTGAACCGATGTCTCATGTATTTCCGGTGCAGAATGTATTCAGGGAAGATGTTGTAACAAATGGTGATAATAAAGAGAAGACACTGGCAAATGCACCGCTTCGGAAAGAAGACAGCTTTGAAGTGCCGAAGACGATAGGGTAAAGGGAGTGAGATGAAGATGGATTTATTAAAACTTACAGCCCTTGAACTGGGCAAAAAAATAAAAGCCGGTGAGGTGACGGTCAGAGAAGCAGTCCGGGCAGTAATCGAGCAGGCAAAAGAAGTAGAACCGGCGATTAACAGTTATGTGACACTGGATGAAGAAGGGGCATATGCACAGGCAGATGAAATTCAGAAAAAGATCGACGCAGGAGAACTGACCGGACCGCTGGCAGGAGTTCCAGTAGCAATCAAAGATAATATGTGCATTGAGGGTCAGCTTACCACATGCAGTTCCAAAATCCTTTCAGGTTTTCAGCCGACTTATACAGCTCAGGCGGTAGAAAACCTGAAAAATGCAGGGGCCGTCATTCTTGGAAAGACGAATATGGATGAGTTTGCCATGGGAAGTACGACGGAGACTTCTTATTATGGACCAACGAAAAACCCTCATAATACAGCACATGTTCCGGGAGGTTCTTCTGGTGGATCCTGTGCGGCAGTGGCTGCGTGCGAATGTTATTATGCACTTGGTTCTGATACCGGTGGATCGATCCGTCAGCCAAGTTCTTTTTGTGGAGTAGTGGGACTGAAACCGACCTATGGAACAGTTTCCCGTTATGGACTGGTGGCATATGGTTCTTCATTAGATCAGATCGGACCGGTAGCAAAGGATGTGGCAGACTGTGCGGCAATCCTGGAAGTGATCGCATCCCACGATGAGAAAGACAGTACTTCGATCGAACGGGATGACTGTGATTTTACAGAAGCACTGGTAGAAGATGTAAAAGGACTCAGAATCGGAATCCCGAGAGATTATATGGGAGAGGGTCTGGATCCGGAAGTGAATCAGGCAGTCATGCAGGCAGCGAAAGTGCTTGAAGAAAAAGGTGCAGTGGTAGAAGCATTTGATCTGGGACTTGTAAAATATGCAATCCCGGCATACTATACGATCGCAGCAGCAGAGGCAAGCTCCAACCTGGAACGTTTCGACGGAGTAAAATATGGATATCGGACCAAAGAGTATGAGGGACTTCATAATATGTATAAAAAGACCCGTTCCGAAGGATTTGGAGCAGAGGTAAAGAGAAGGATCATGCTGGGATCTTTCGTATTAAGTTCAGGATATTATGATGCCTATTATCTGAAAGCATTGAGAACAAAAGCCCTGATCAAGAGGGAATTTGACCGCGCGTTTGAAAAATACGATCTGATCTTAGGACCGGCAGCCCCGACAACAGCACCGGAGCTTGGAAAGAGTCTGGATGATCCGATGAAAATGTATTTGGGAGATATTTATACGATCTCTGTCAATCTTGCCGGACTTCCGGGCATGAGTGTGCCGGTAGGAAAAGACAGCAAAGGGCTGCCGGTGGGAATGCAGCTCATAGGAAATGTATTCGACGAAAAGACGCTGATCCGTGCCGCATATACTTATGAATGTGCGACAAAGAAAGTGCATGAAGTTCCTGCACAGATCGGATGGACAGCGGAAAAGGAGGTACAGTAATCATGGCAAAGCAGTATGAGACAGTGATCGGACTGGAAGTTCATATTGAACTGGCAACAAAGACAAAGATTTTCTGTGGATGCAGTACCGAATTTGGTGGGGCACCGAATACGCATACCTGCCCGGTCTGCACCGGTATGCCTGGGTCGCTTCCGGTATTGAATAAGCAGGTTGTAGAATATGCGATGGCGATCGGACTTGCAACAAACTGTAAGATCACGCAGGTATGTAAATTTGACCGCAAGAACTATTTTTATCCTGATAATCCGCAGAACTATCAGATTTCCCAGCTTTATCTTCCAATCGCACGAGATGGATATGTAGAGATTGAAAGCGGAAGCGGAAAGAAAAAAGTGCGGATCCATGAAATGCATATGGAGGAAGATGCAGGAAAGCTCGTTCACGATGAATGGGATGATACATCACTGGTTGATTATAACCGAAGCGGAGTTCCGCTGGTAGAGATTGTATCAGAGCCGGATATGCGTTCCGCTGAGGAAGTGATCGCATATCTTGAGAAACTCCGTATGATCGTACAGTATCTGGGAGCATCGGACTGCAAGCTGCAGGAAGGATCTATGCGTGCGGATGTAAACCTTTCTGTTCGGGAAGTTGGTTCGGATACATTTGGTACAAGAACGGAAATGAAAAACCTGAACTCCTTTAAAGCAATCGCTCATGCAATTGAGGGAGAGCGTCAGAGACAGATCGAGCTGCTGGAAGAAGGAAAAGCAGTGACCCAGGAGACAAGAAGATGGGATGATAATAAAGAACATTCCTATGCAATGCGTTCCAAAGAAGATGCACAGGATTACCGTTACTTCCCTGAACCGGATCTTGTTCCGATCGTGATCAGTGACGACTGGATCGAAAAAATCAGGGCACAGCAGCCGGAACTTCGGACAGAGAAGCTGGAGCGTTACAAAAAAGAATTTGACATCCCGGAATATGATGCAGAGATCATTACAGAATCCAAGCATATGGCAGATCTTTTTGAAGCGACGACTGCGATCTGCAATAAGCCGAAAAAAGTATCCAACTGGCTGATGGTAGAGACGATGCGTCTGATGAAGGAACACAGCATGGAAGCAGAAGATCTGAAGTTCTCACCGGTGAATCTGGCGAAGCTGATCGAGCTTAATGATGCGGGTACAGTAAATAGTTCTGTGGCAAAAGAAGTATTTGAACAGATCTTCCTGAATGATATTGAGCCGGATGTATATGTAGAAGAGCATGGACTGAAGACAGTCAATGATGCAGATGCACTCAGAACGACGCTGGAGAAAGTCATTGCTGACAATCCACAGGCAGTCGCTGATTACAGAGGAGGAAAAGAAAAAGCACTCGGTGCATTGGTCGGACAGACGATGAAAGCCATGAAAGGAAAGGCAAATCCGGGAATGGTCAACAAAATGCTCCGGGAAATGCTGGGATAATAATTGAAAATAGTTTTTCATCATTTCTAATAATAAAGTAAGGTGTTTATGACCTGTCTCAGATAATCCGATGCATAGGATATCAGGTCATAAGCACCTTTATTAATATACCAGTCTAATCAAATCCCTTTCACTAAACGGATGCGAGACAGATCCGAATAGTTCCGAATCAGACAAAAAACAGTAAAAAAATGTGGGGGGGGTGACAAGATTTGAGAGGAAAAAAGAGATACAATAAAGTAGGATGTATCTTAATATAAATAAGATACTCACGAAAAAGGGAGGAAGGAGATAAGTTTCTATGATGAAAGGGAAACTAAAAAAAGCGGTTGCACTTGTGACAGCATTAAGCTGTGTGCAGATCTCACCGCTTGCAGTGACTGAAGTAGAAGCCGCACAGGATGCAGTCAGTGCTACGAAGAGTGGAAATATTGTGACCATTGGAAATGATAAGCTCAGCCGTGAGTTCAGTATTTCTGATGACAGGCTTTCCACGACAAAAATTGAGAACCTGCTTGGAAATTCAGTGTTCACACCGGGAGAAAATTCAGAAGAATTTGTGATTAAGACGCTGGATGAGACAAGTAACGGGGCAGTTTCATTGGAAGAATATACGACCAGTGAGGGAAATAGCAGTCAGATATTAGACGGGATTACCGATACAACAGGCAATTTCTGGTGTTCTAATTCGGATGATATGAAACTGGTAGTAAATTTTGGATCAGAAAAAGAAGTAAAAAAAGTGGTTTATACACCGCGTTATGATAATAGTGCGAAGTATAACTGTACCGGACGTCTGACCAAACTGAAGATCCAGTACTGGGATGGCAGTGCATGGCAGGATGCAACGGTTGGTGGAAATGCAGAAATTTCACTGACAACCGATGCAAATACAAAGCCGGATGCGATCGAGCTGGATGAAACAGTGACGACATCCAAGATCAAACTGGTTGGTATTGAGTCCTACCACTGGCAGGATGCAAACCGGAATAAGTTTATGAATGTCGGAGAACTGGATGTGCAGGATACAGCCGGAACAACTGTTCTTGACAAAGGTACACAGATTGCCGGAAAAGAAATCAAATCCAGTGAACTGACACTGAAATCGACTTCGATTGATGATACAACAGCAGTGATCAATGATGTTAATAAGACCGGTAAGATGATCACTTTTGAATTTGATCCGGTTGAGATGGGAACAGGCGAAGCCAATATTACAGAAAAGATTGTCATGTATGATGGAGATCATTTCATGCGTAAGTTCCTGGAGATTGACAGTGAAGATAAGGATGTCCGCATGGATTATATCGATGGCGAGCATCTGACAGTCACAGACAGCGATAAGACATGGACTGTTCCGAAGGGAGTCGGCGGTGTTGTAGAGATGAGCGAATATAAGGCAAATCTCGGACAGCCGATCTATATTGATGGAATGTTTGTGGGATCAGAATTCCCGGAAACTGATACACAGATTGAATCAGGTTTGGGACATGTACGCTACTATACAGGAAAGAATTTTACAGATTTTGAGAGAGACGGACAGCTGACTGAGGATGGAAAGTATATTTCCTGGCAGACCGTTGTTGGTGCAAGCCATAGTGACGGAAGTGATCAGGGAGTCATCCAAAGTGATTTTTATGATTATATCGACAGTATTGCAACTCCGTCAGATTTCCGTCTGCAGTACAACTCCTGGTTCGACAACATGATGAGAATTGATGATGATAATATCCTTTCCTCATTCATTGAAATCGAGAAGGAACTGACACAGACCGGAGTTCGCCCGATGGATTCCTATGTAGTGGATGATGGATGGAACAACTACAATAATACATCAGTTGTAGATTCCGTACGTTCCGGAACGACCCTGAATACAACAGGATTTTGGGAGTTCAACTCCAAATTCCCGAATGGACTGACAACATCCAGTTCCCTGGTAAATAAACTGGGATCTGATTTCGGTGTATGGATTGGACCAAGAGGAGGATACAACTTCTTCGGTTCTCTGGCAGATATCCTGACAAAGAGCGGAACAGGAAGTAAGTCCGGTGGTTCCATTGATGTTGCAGATGCAACTTATGTTCAGAAGTTTGAAGAAATGGCGATCAACTGGATGCATGACTATGGAGTAAACTACTGGAAGTGGGATGGATTTGCAGATGTTGCACAGTATAATGCATTCCCGTCAGGAGAAGGTGTTGTAGGATACAGTGAGGAACACCGCCATATGTATGGTGGACAGAATCAGATGTACCATGTGACAGACCTTTGGGAGAAATGGATCGTGCTGATGGAGAATGTCCGTCAGGCTGAGAAAGATTATAATATTAAGAACTTGTGGATCTCCCTGACCTGTTATGTAAACCCAAGTCCATGGTTCTTACAGTGGGCAAACTCTGTATGGTTACAGTGTGCAGGAGACCGTGGAGAGATCAGTAATGGTACACTGAATAATAAGATGGACAATATGCTGACTTACCGTGATGCGAACTACTATGAGTTTGTTCAGGTACACCAGTTTCAGTTCCCATTGGCAAATATTTATAATCACGATCCGATCTACGGAAGTGAAGGAACAGGAATCGTAGCTGACTCCATGACAGCAGAACAGTTCAAGAATTACCTGTATATGATGGGAACAAGAGGAACTGCATTCTGGGAGCTTTATTACTCTGATTCACTGCTGGACAAGGATAAATATCTTGTAAATGCAGAGTTCCTTGAGTGGGAGGAAGAAAATTTCTCCAAGCTGAAGAATGCGAAGATGATCGGTAGCCATCCATCCAGTGCAACAAGACTCAGCACTTACAGAAATGGTGGAATGAGCAGCGGTGAAGTACAGAATCCATATGGATTTGCATGCTTCGATGGAAATGCAGGAATCATTTCCATGAGAAACCCGTCTGCAACAGAGAAGACGATCACATTTACACTGAATGATGCAATCGGAGTTGCAAAAGCCGGTACTTACTACATGAGTACAGTACATACTTATTCTCCGAATGGAACGATTGCGACAGCAAAAGATACTTATACAAAGGGTGAAGAAGTATCCGTTACACTTCAGCCGGGTGAAGTACAGGTATGGTCTCTGAGCCAGAATGCAGATACAACTGCACCGACATTCAAGAGCCTGACAAGTGTTTCAGGAACAGAGCTTCAGGTGCAGTTAAGTGAAAAGATCAAAGGAAATGCAGGCCTGAAAGTAAAAGTAAATGACAAAGTAGTTGATAATGTGACAGTTTCAGAGTATGCAGACCTGCGTACATTTAAACTGACATTTGCTACAGCACTGAATGATGGCGATGTTGTAGAAGTATCCGCAGAGAGTGGAGCAGATGCAGCCGGAAATCAGATCACAGGAAAGATCTCAGCTCCATACTATGCAGAGAATAAGATTGCAGAGAAAGAAACTGTAGAGGGAAGCAACAGCGAGATCAGTGGAAAAGACCGCAGCGTAGAAGGAACCAACGGATTCACAGTAGCAGCACAGGTTCAGACAGCAGACAGAAGTGTTGTCCTTGTAAAGCAGGGAGATGCTTATGAACTCGGAATTAATGCAGAAGGACATCCGTATTTCACGGTAAACGGTGTGACAGCAACAGCTGATACAGTTATTTCCGATGCAACAGAATCTATGATCGTTGGTGTAAAAGAAAATAACGGATTGGTTCGTATTTATGTAGACGGACAGATAAGTGCGTCTGTATATAATGCAGAGAACAAAGAGTTCGCAGTTCCGGCAGCAAAGATCGTTGGTAACGGTGTAAACGGAGCTGTGACAAATGTAGCAGTTTATGACAGAAGTCTTGGCTACGATGAAGTTCCGACATCAGGACTGGCAGAGACTGTGAAGAAGATCACAGCAGAAAAAGATAACTGGACAACTGAGTCCTGGACAGCAGCCAATATGGATACGCTTCTTTCCAATACAACGAGTGCCATCTCAGGTGGAGATGCTTCAGCGATCCAGGCAGCAAAAGAGGCACTGACAGCAGGTTATGCAACACTTGTACCAAAAGTAGTAGAGAATCTGGCATATCAGAAAAATGTAACATCTGCATGGGTAGACCCTGATGAGACAACAGATATGACCAATACAAGAAGTCCGCTTTCCAATGCAGTAGATGGTGTTTACAATAATTCTGATAAATATGCAATCTATGGAAAAGATGGAAAAGATAAAGGTTCTTATATTACGATCGATCTTGGACAGCAGTGCAAGATCAACAATGTAAACTTATGGCGTTACTGGTCTGATGGAAGAACTTATAAGGCAACCGCACTGGTAGTATCTGATACAGCAGATTTTGCGAAGAAGACAGTTCTCTATTACAGTGGAGATTCTGATGTATATAATTTAGGTGTGGATCCGACAGATACATTATATGCAGAAACTTCAGCAGGAAAAGCATTATACAGCGGAGAAGCTGTGACAGGAAGATATGTACGTCTGTACGCAATGGGTAAAGTTGGAAGTAATACTACAAGCGGACATGAGAACCATATCGTAGAGATCCAGGTAAATGGAAGTGCAACAGATTCAGACCCATATGATCTGACAGAATACCGGAAGATATTAAAAGAAGCAAAGACAGAGGCGGCAAAGGATATTTATACAGCAGAATCTGTAGCAGCTCTGAATGAGCAGATCACAGCATCTGAAGCACTGATCGCAGAACTTGATGCAGCGATCAATGCAGGAAATCAGCCGGATAAGTCCTGGTCTGAAGTAGCCAATGCGAAGGCAGCTCTTGAGGCAGCCGTAGCAGCACTGGCAAAAAATGACGGACCGGTTGTAGAAGAAGATGCAGACTACACAGCAGTAAATGCAGCAAAAGAAAAAGCTGCAGGAGTAGACAGAAGCAAATATACAGATGAGAGTCTGAAAGCACTGGATGATGCAGTTGCAGCGGTAGTAGAAGGACTGAAGAAATCCGAGCAGAGCAGAGTCGATGCAATGGCAGCGGCAATCAATAATGCGTATGCAGCACTGGTTGAAAAAGATGCAGACTACACAGCAGTAAATGCAGCAAAAGAAAAAGCTGCAGGAGTAGACAGAAGCAAATATACAGATGAGAGTCTGAAAGCACTGGATGATGCAGTTGCAGCGGTAGTAGAAGGACTGAAGAAATCCGAGCAGGGCAGAGTCGATGCAATGGCAGCAGCAATCAATAATGCGTATGCAGCACTGGTTGAAAAACCGGCTGTAGAAGAGGATGCAGACTATACAGCAGTGAATGCAGCAATTGCAAAAGCAGATAAGATTGACAGAAGTAAGTATACAGAAGAAAGTCTGAAGGCTTTGGATGATGCAGTCGCAGCAGTAGAAAAGGGTCTGAAAGAATCCGAACAGAGCAGAGTTGATGCAATGGCAGCAGCAATTGAGAAAGCATTAAGCGAACTGGTAGAAAGCCCGGTAGTTGAACCGGAAAAAGATGCAGACTATACAGCAGTGAATGCAGCAATGGAAAAAGTACAGAAGATTGACAGAAGTAAGTATACAGAAGAAAGTCTGAAAGCTTTGGATGATGCAGTCGCAGCGGTAGAAAAGGGTCTGAAAGAATCCGAACAGGATAAAGTTGACGCAATGGCAGCAGCAATCGAGAAGGCACTGGATGGTCTGAAAAAGAAACCGGCAGCTGACGATGATAAGAAGAATGATTCAAAGAAAGATGATTCAAATAAGAATGACTTAAATAAGAATGATTCTGATAAGAAGGCAGATGCCGTTAAGACTACCACAGTGAAGACCGGAGATGCAGCCAATGTAATTCCATTCTTCGGAATGACATTGCTTGCAGCAGGTGCAGTGATCGTAATTGCATTTAAAAAGAAACGCAGAGCCTAAGAAATGCAGACAGGATGAAAATGAACTGAGCTGTGAAAAGCTTTGTTAAAAAGAAAAGAGTCTGGATATACAGAAAATGTATGTCCGGACTCTTTTGTTATCCTCCCCCCCAAAAAAAAATTATCCACAATTTTATCGACAAAAAAGATGAGTTATGAACAAAATACAAATTGCAATTCCAGTATTTGTCATGTATTCTGTAATTACTCCGATTCATGGAGCATCTGAATTCAGAACAAGGTCAACAGCTTTTATTCAAAGCATCGATTCAATGTAATTAAAATAAATGGTCAAAATGAAAATCTGCAGAGAACAGTCAGAAAAAAATCATCAGTAGAAAGGAATTGCCTATGGAGATCAATCTATTACAGGAGTATACATTTGTATGTCTTGACATTTTTAATAACATCATCCACAATAAAGATAAAAAGATAGAGAATAAATTGGAAGAGTGGTTGGTATTTCTAAGTCAGGATGATCCGGATATGATTATGAAACTGCTGGACAGGAATCCTGAATTTCAGAAAATTTATGAAGAAATCTACACTCTGTGCCTGAATATGGAAGGGATGATGGAGATGTTTTCAAAAGAACTGGAAATTATGGATCGAAATACAGTAAAGCTGATGATCGATGAGATGGAAGAAGAACTGAACGAGACGAAGCGGAAAGCGAAAAAGGAAGTTGATGAGGTGAAAAGGAAGGCAAAAGAAGAAATTGAAGAAGCGGAAAAGCGTGCAAAAGCAGCAGAGGAAGAGACTGAAAGATTACGCAGGACTTTGGAGGAGCAAAAAGGTAAGAGGGATATTTCTTGACAGATCTTCAGGGAAGGTGTTAGAATATCCCCGTTACAATTAAATGAAAGATGCGTAAGGTGTCAGTCGGACAAAATGTCAGGACTGGTGAAAAGGGAAACAGGTGCGAATCCTGTACGAACTCGTCACCGTATTTCGTGAGCAACAGCCATAAGACCACTGGGAGACCGGGAAGGTGAGCTGGATGCGTCTGAACGATCAGCCGGGAGACCTGCCTTTCGCAGTACAGGAACGAAGAGTTCAGGTCACGAGGAACTGGCGGTACGAAAGAATAGGACAGACTGTTTTTTATAAAAAAGACAGTTTATTCGTGTAAAGAAGATATTATGTGAACCCTCGTTTTTAACGGGGGTTTTATTTACTTATTTATGCAGACAAAAGCCAGAGTCGGTGTGTATATCTGTATATCTGAACTGTTCTGTTCCAAAAAGCATTGATCAAAGATCAGGGAGGGAAAGATGAAGAAAAAATTATTGACAGCATTTTTGGTAACTGCACTTGGAATATCCATGTTAAGTGGATGTGGTGGAAAGAACAGTGACGACAATTCAACCAAATCTGAACAGTCAACCAAAGAAAAAGATCAGGAGGCGGCAGATAAAGTGGCAAAGCTGATTGATGATATTTATGTACAGGAGAGGACAGACAAGACAGATGAGCAGTGCGAAGCTGCAAAGAAGGCGTGGGATGCATTGACAGATGCACAGAAAGAGTTAGTAGAAGGTGAAAATGCAGACCCGGATTATTTCGGAAGAGATACGGGAGACGCATCAAAAGATGATCCACTGAATGAGGATGAGATTGGGGAAAATGAACTTTTAGTTGTAAGTTTCGGAACTTCCTTTAATAACAGCCGTGCAGAGGATATTGGTGGAATTGAAAAGGCACTTCAGGCAGCTTATCCTGAGTGGTCTGTAAGAAGGGCATTTACGGCTCAGATCATCATCAACCATGTTCAGGCACGTGACGGAGAAAAGATTGATAATATGGATCAGGCTTTAGAAAGAGCTGTAAAGAACGGTGTCAAGAATCTGATCGTGCAGCCGACGCATCTGATGCATGGTGCAGAATATGATGAACTGACAGAAGCAGTAGAAAATTATAAAGATAAGTTCGAGTCAGTAAAAATTGCAGAGCCACTGCTTGGAGAAGTTGGTTCCGATGCAACTGTGATCAATGCAGATAAGGAAGCCGTAGCAAAAGCAATCACAGCAGAGGCAGTAAAAATAACCGAGTATGAAAGCCTGGATGCTGCAAAAGAAGCAGGAACAGCATTTGTATTTATGGGACATGGAACATCCCATACAGCAAAGATCAGCTATTCCCAGATGCAGACGCAGATGGAACAGCTTGGATATGAGAATGTATTTATCGGAACAGTAGAGGGTGAACCGGAAGAGACCTCCTGTGAGTCAGTGATTGAAAAGATCAAAGCAGCAGGATACAAAAATGTTGTACTTCGTCCACTGATGGTTGTGGCAGGAGATCATGCCAATAATGATATGGCAGGCGATGATGATGATTCCTGGAAGAGCCAGTTTGAAGCGGCAGACGCATTTGACAACATTGAGACCCAGATTGCCGGTTTAGGTGAGATTAAAGAGATCCAGCAGCTTTATGTAGCTCATACAAAAGCAGCAATGGATGCAGAATAGGAGATTATTTTTCATGAGAAAAAGACTGTTGGCAGTGACACTTTCTGTTATGATGACTGCCTCGATGCTTGCAGGATGTGGCGGTAAGGCAGATACGAAAGATACTAAGAAAGTACAGACAGAACAGGATTCTTCAAAAGCGGAAGGAATAGCAGAAGAATCTTCGGAAAAGAAAAATGCAGCAGAAGATGCAGGACTGGAAGATGGTGTATATACTGCAGAATTTCATACAGACAGTTCGATGTTTCATGCAAATGAGACAAAGGATGGAAAAGGAACTTTGACTGTGAAAGACGGAAAGATGGTCTTTCATGTCACTCTTCATTCAAAGAATATTGTCAATCTGTTCCCTGGTAAGGCAGAGGATGCCCAGAAGGATGGAGCAGAGCTTCTGCAGCCAACCGTAGATACGGTGACCTATTCCGATGGAACTACGGAAGAGGTTTATGGATTTGATATTCCGGTTACAGTGATCGATCAGGAGTTTGATCTGGCTCTGATCGGGAAAAAAGGCGTGTGGTATGATCACAAGGTAAGTATTGAAAATCCGGTGAAAGACGAATAAATCTTCTTATAAAGCGGATTTGTACAGATAGAAAAGTCGCAGAGCAGGATAAAGATCTGCGGTAGAAATTATGAATCTGTATATAGTACATAAAAAGAACAGGGATCCCAGCGGACAGTTCCGGTTATAAAAGGAAGTGTTCACCGCAGGTATCCCTGTTCTTTGTTATTACTGCGTGTATGCGAAGCAGGACTATATATGCAGATCCAGCAAAGGATATTTCGATAATTTCACTCCGGTTTCAGGATCTGTACTGATACTCTGGTCAGATATTCCCCGGTATCTGAAGTTGCAAGTTCATCGATCACTGCTTCCTTATAGGAATACTGTCCGGTTCTGAAACCATGGTCATCGATCCACTGGAACAGTTTCTGATAAATCTGTTCGGACTGGTAGTAGTCCCCTTTCAGACAGGCAGTGGCATACGTGCCGGCCGGTTTGATATGGCAGGGATGCCCTTCGGGAAAGTCAATGACTTTTGTGAAAAAATAGGCATAAGTATCAAGGTGATTCTGTCTGAGTTCTGTGATATCCAGCATAGCTCCGTAAGGATTTCCGGCATTTAAGTTATGGCTGTTGCAGTATCCGACATGAGAGCAGAGTGTCTGAATAATGTGCTGATGCTCATTTGTATGAAGCGGTTCGCTGATGATCAGATATTCTTCCGGGAGTTCTTCACAGAAAATCTTGTCGATCCCTTTCTGGGTTAATTGATCCCGGTTCTCGATCAGAGACAGCTTGGTTGTGATGACCTGCCGGATTCTTCTGAGCCGTTCTTCTTCACGAAGCACTTCCTTTTGCTGTTCCAGTAACAAATCTTTTAAGAGATCCGGAGTACGGTGATCCAGAAATGCCCCGATCTCTTTCAGTGGCATTCCTAATTCTCTCAGCCAGGTGATCGTAAAGAAAATATCGAATTGACTTTCACTGTAGTAGCGGTAGCCTTTTTCGTCTGTATAGGCAGGATGGAAGATACCAATTTCATCATAATGAATCAGTGTCCGCTTATTTGTGCCGCACAACTTTGCAAAATCACCGGTTTTTATGCATGGAATATCATTTTTTTGCATAAATATTCAATCCTTTCTTGACTATACCGTAACGGTATACCCTATTATAATCCCGATACAGAAAAATTACAATTTTAACTTACAACAGCAGATTTATCAGATAGAATAAATCCGATGTTCAGAAAAACGAAAAGGAGAAAAGTAAAATGCCGCAGTTAAGTAATCGTGTGAATACATTTACCGATTCGGTGATCCGGCGTATGACCAGGATCAGTGATGAATATGGTGCGATCAATCTGTCCCAGGGCTTTCCTGATTTTGATCCACCGAAAGCGATGTTGGATGCACTGGCAAAGGCAGCCTATGCAGGTCCGCATCAGTATTCGGTCACTTTTGGAGCTGAAAATTTCCGGGATGCACTGGCGAAAAAGCAGGGAAAGGCAATCGGGAGAGAGATTGATCCGGACAAAGAAATCGTAGTGACCTGTGGTGGAACAGAAGCGATGATGTGTGCGATGATGACAATCTGCAATCCGGGAGACAAAGTGATGGTATTTTCCCCGTTTTATGAAAATTATGGGGCAGATGCGATCCTGTCAGGAGCAGAACCAATCTACATTCCACTCGTTCCACCGGAGTATGGATTTGATATCAGCCTGGTGGAAGAAGGATTTAAAAGCGGAGCAAAAGCAATCATCGTATGCAACCCGTCCAATCCGTGTGGAAAAGTATTTACAAGAGAAGAACTGATGCAGATCGGGGATCTTGCCATAAAATACGATGGATTTGTTGTGACAGATGAGGTGTATGAGCATATGGTGTATGCACCGGACCGGCACGTATGTATGGCATCCCTTCCGGGAATGTATGAGCATACGATCACCTGTAATTCTCTTTCCAAAACCTATTCGATCACCGGATGGAGACTGGGGTATCTGATCGGACCGGAAGAAGTCATTGAGGGAGCAAAGAAAGTGCATGACTTCCTGACTGTAGGAGCTGCGGCACCTTTACAGGAAGCAGCAGTGACGGGACTGAATTTCCCGGAATCCTATTATGAAGAACTGCTGGCACTTTATACGAAAAAGAGAGCGTACTTCCTGAAAGGACTGGATGAGATCGGATTGAAGCATAATGTGCCGCAGGGAACTTATTTTGTTATGATAGATATTCAGGAATTTCTCGATCTGCCGCAGTTTCAGGGCTGGACAGACCTGAAATTTTGTGAATGGATGATCAAAAACATCGGAGTGGCAGCCGTACCGGGATCCAGTTTCTTCCGTGAGGAAGTGAATCATCTGATCCGGCTTCACTTTGCAAGAGAAGAAAAGACGATTGACGAGGCACTGAAGCGTCTGAAGAAATTACAGGAGTTGTTAAAATAATGGCATATTCAGTAAATTTTGCAAATTATACAATCGGTGAAACTGCTTATGAAGCTGTGGCGGAAGTATGCAGGCCGTTCGGAAAGAGGATCTTTCTGATCGGTGGAAAGCTGGCAATGCAGGCAGGAAAAGAGAAACTGGAAAGTCAGATGAAAGGTTCAGAACTGAGCATTGTCAGGGAGGAAGTCTTTGGAGAAGAATGTACTTATGCAAGGATGGATGAGCTGGCAGAAGAGGCAAAAGCATCTGAGGCAGACATGATCTTTGGAATGGGTGGAGGAAAGGCACTGGATACTGCAAAGGGAACTGCGGAGAAAGCCGGACTTCCGGTTTTTACCTTTCCGACGATCGCGGCTACCTGTGCGGCAACGACAGCACTTTCAGTAGTATACCGGGAAGACGGGAATTTTGACAGTTTCTACTTCTTTGAAAAACCGGCACGCCACAGCTTTATTGATACGCAGATCATTGCAGAAGCACCGGAAAAATATTTAAGGGCAGGAATGGGCGATACGCTGGGAAAATATTTTGAATGTCATTTTGCTGCGAGAGGTGACAGACTGGAGCATAGTTCAGCACTGGGAAGAGAGATCAGTAATATGTGCTATTTCCCACTTTTGGAATATGCAGAAGCGGCACTGGAAGAATGCAGGCACAAAAAAGCCGGGAAAGCCTTGGAGCAGGCAGTGCTTGCCAATATTGTAAGTACAGGACTGGTATCCCTGCTGGTACTGGATCAATATAACTGTGCAGTGGCACATTCGGTTTACTATGGACTGGTTCTGCTGGATGGATTTGAAGCAGAAAACCTGCACGGGGATGTCGTGGCATATGGTGTGCTTGTTCAGTTGCTGGTTGACGGGGAAGAAGAAAAAGCAAAAGAAATGAAAACATTTCTAAAGAATCTCAAAATCCGCACAACATTAAAAGAAATGGGTGCATCTGTGAAACGGGAAACCTTGAGAGAAGTACTGCACGAAATCGTGACAGGACCGGATATGGAGCATATTCCATATGAAATTACCGAAGACATGGTTTATGATGCGATGGTAAAAGTGGAAGAGCTGGTTGGATAAACCAGTATGCAACAAAGCAGAAAACGTGTTGCAGACGATAAGAAAAAAGGAAAGTGAGGGTACAAATGGGAAAGTCATATGTGACAAAAAAGAATTTATTTAAATTCCTTTTAGGATCGGCATTTGGAATTTTAATGTTCCTTGTGCCGATTCCGCAGGGGGAATCATTTACAACATTGTTGGACTTTTTAAAAAGCTGGATCAAAGGTTTATTTGGCGGGAACTTAAGTTATATCATTATGGTGATGCTGGTCTTTTCTGCAGTAGTAAGCCTGTATGATTTTATTGCAAAGCCGGACTGGATCAGGAAAAATCATTATCTGTCGAGAGCATTCTCAACAACACCACTGTATCTGGGATCGAAGATCCTTGGAGCAGTATTTGCGGTCATGATCGTATTTAAGATTGGACCGGAAATGATTATTTCTGCGGATACAGGAGCAACAATGATCGATCTGTGCGGAACACTGTTCAGTATCGTGCTGGCGTTCAGCTTTATTTTACCGTTCCTGACAGATTGTGGAATTATGGAATTTCTTGGTGTGATCGCAAAACCGCTTGTCCGTCCGTTATTCCATGTACCGGGGCGTGCCTCAGTGGATCTGATCGCATCCTGGTTTGGTGCTTCTAATGCAGCGGTTATCCTGACGAGAGAGCAGTATATGAAAGGATTTTATACAAAGAGAGAGGCCGGCTACATCATGACAAACTTCTCTCTGGTATCGATCCCGTTCTGTCTGATGGTTGCAGACACCATGGGAATTGCAAATCTGTTCCCGCCATTTTATCTTTGTATCTGTATTGTTGGAATCATCCTGGCAGTGATCATTGCAAGAATCCCTCCAATTAAAACGATTCCAAATACTTACAGAGAATCCGTAGGTAAGCAGATTAACGAAGAGATTCCGCAGGAAAAAGGCATTTTTGCCCATGCTGTAGAAATGAGCTGCAAAAGGGCAGAATCCTTCAATGTAAAGACAGTCGGAACAAGTGGACTGGAAGTTCTGATGGGAATGTTCTTTGACCTGATCCCGATCGTTGTTGCCTGGGGAACACTGGCACTGATCATTGCCACATATACACCGGTCTTTGACTGGATTTCTTATCCGATGGGACTGTACCTGAAACTGCTGGGAGTACCGGAAGCATTTGCGGCAGCACCGGCTACCCTGGTAGGATTTACAGATATGTTTATCCCGGCACTCCTGTCAGTAGGGCTGACATCTGTAAAGACAAAATTTATTATCGGAGTTCTTTCACTGGTACAGATCATTTATCTGACAGAAGTTGGAACGATTATTATCAAGAGTGAGATTCCGCTGAATTTCTGGAAGCTGCTGGTCATCTTCCTTGAGAGAACAATCGTGGCACTGCCGTTGATCGTTCTGTTTGCAAATCTTGTTCTGTAAACCTTTTAAAAGAATAATTCGAGCTTAAACGGAGCATACTGAGTACGATAAAAAGGAAAGGTATGCTCTTTTATTATGAAAAAATCGCATCTGTATGACTTCTTATATAATATAGCAGGAAGTATTTTGTATGCGGCAGGGATTGATACCTTTGCCGGGGCAGCAGGATTTGCACCGGGCGGTGTATCAGGACTTGCCCTGATCCTGAATCATCTGTGGGGACTGCCGGTGGGGATCATGACCCTGGTTTTAAATGTTCCGTTAGTCCTGATCAGCTATAAAGTAGTAGGAAAAAAATTCCTTCTGAAGACAGCGGTGACCATGCTTGTTTCGACATTTTTTCTGGATCTTGTATTTCCCTTTTTTCCGCTCTACCGCGGACTGCGTCTGCTGGCAGCAGTTTATTCAGGAGTCTTACTGGGCGGAGGAATGGTGTTGTTCTATCTGCGTGGTTCGTCCTCGGGCGGAATCGATTTTCTGACTATGGCAATAAAAAAGAAGCATCCGTCGTTTTCGATTGGGAAAATCACCCTGATGATCGATCTTGCAGTCATTCTTCTTGGCTGGCCGGTATTCGGGGATGTGGATGCAGTGTTGTACGGACTGATCTCTACTTTTACCTCGGTGGTGGTAATCGATAAAGTTCTTTATGGGATCGGGGCAGGAACACTTGCGATTATTATTACGTCTGACGGGGAAAAGACGGCAAAAGCGATCCGGGAAAATGCAGACCGGGGCGTGACACTTTTAGAAGCCACCGGCGGGTATACCGGACAACAGAAGAGTGTACTGCTGTGTGCCTGCTCCAAGTCAGAAGCATATATGGTTCAGGAGGCAGTGAGAAAGACGGATGAGACCGCATTTCTGATGTTCACTGAGACGAGTGAAGTATTCGGGGAAGGGTTTAAGCATTCCTGAAGAGATGGGGATATCCGGAGAAGGCTTTCAGCATTCCCGGCTTGCAAATTCCCGTGTCATACCGTACAATAAAATCCGTTGGATAAATGAAATTAGAAACTTGATATAATATGATTCAGGAGAGGCGGTATACCATGGGCATGATACGTGCTGAAAAGCTTGTATTTGAATATGATAAACGAGACGAAGACGGCAATGTGATCGGAAGCCGCAGAGCCATTGACGGAGTGGACATCGACATTCCGCAGGGGTCTTTTGTGGCAGTGCTGGGGCATAATGGTTCAGGAAAATCCACACTGGCAAAGCATATGAATGCGATCCTTGTTCCGACAGACGGGACAATGTGGGTGGACGGAAAAGATACAAAGAATCTGGAGAAACTGTGGGAGATCCGGCAGAGTGCCGGAATGGTCTTTCAGAATCCGGACAACCAGATCATCGGAACGGTGGTAGAAGAGGATGTCGGATTCGGACCGGAAAATCTCGGAGTTCCGACAAAAGAAATATGGAAAAGAGTAGAGGACAGTCTGCGTGCTGTCGGGATGCTGGACCGGAGAAAAGATTCTCCCAATAAGCTTTCAGGCGGTCAGAAGCAGAGGGTGGCGATCGCAGGAGTGATCGCAATGGAGCCAAAATGCATTGTACTGGATGAGCCGACTGCCATGCTGGATCCAAATGGAAGAAAAGAAGTAATCTTTGCAGTGGAAAAGCTTCGGAGAGAAAAAAATGTGACTGTGATCCTGATCACTCATTATATGGAAGAAGTGGTGGATGCAGATCAGGTCTTTGTCATGGATGATGGGAGGATCGTTATGCATGGCACACCACGGGAAATTTTCAGCCGGGTTGATGAACTGAAAAAATACCGGATGGATGTACCACAGGTTACGATGCTGGCAGATGAGCTGATCCGCCGTGGAGTGGATCTGCCAAAAGGAATTTTAAGAAGGGAAGAACTGGTAGAAGCATTATGTCGATTACATTAGAACATCTCAGTTATGTATACAATCCGGGAACCGCTTACGAGAAGCACGCATTGAAGGATGTCAGTCTTGAGATTCCACAGGGACAGTTTGTCGGGATCATTGGTCATACCGGTTCAGGAAAATCTACTCTGATCCAGCATCTGAACGGATTGATGAAAGCAACCTCAGGAAGGCTGCTCTATGAAGGAAAAAATATTTATGAAGAAGGATACGATATGAAGCAGCTCCGCACGCAGGTCGGACTGGTGTTCCAGTATCCTGAATATCAGTTATTTGAAGTGGATGTATTAAGTGATGTCTGCTTTGGTCCGAAGAATCAGGGACTTTCAAAAGAAGAATGCGAGGCACAGGCAAAAGAGGCATTGCAGTTAGTCGGATTCCCGGAGAAATATTATCATCAGTCTCCATTTGAACTCTCAGGAGGGCAGAAAAGGCGTGTGGCGATCGCAGGGATTCTTGCCATGCATCCAAAGGTGCTTGTACTGGATGAGCCAACTGCGGGACTTGACCCGAAGGGAAGGGACGAGATTCTGGATCAGGTGGCACAGCTTCACGAAAAGACCGGGATGACAGTAGTTCTGGTATCCCACAGCATGGAAGATGTGGCAAAATATGTAGACCGTCTGATCGTGATGAACCAGGGGGAAAAAATGCTGGACGGAACACCACAGGAAGTCTTCCGGCATTATAAAGAACTTGAGGCAGTCGGCCTTGCTGCACCACAGGTAACTTACGTGATGCATGATCTGAAAGAAAAGGGATTTGAAGTGTCAGCAGATGCGGCAACGGTAGAAGAAGCCGCAGATGAGATCATGAAATGCCTGAAGCAGACCCGAAAGGCAGAAAGAGAGGTGCAGGCATGATCCGTGATATTACAATAGGACAATATTATCCGGCACAGAGTCAGGTACATAGGTTAGATCCACGGGTGAAGATCGTCTGCACGCTGGCATTCCTGGTTTCCTTATTTTTACAGAACAGTATTTTAGGATACGTAGTTGCATTTGCATTTCTTGCAATGGTGATCCGGCTTTCAAAAGTACCGGTAAAATTTATTGTCAGAGGACTGAAACCCATCGTGATCCTGCTGCTTTTTACGGTGCTGATGAACCTGTTCCTTACGAGGAGTGGAAATATCCTCTTTCATTATGGAATCCTTACGATCACGGAGGGCGGTCTGCGGACATGCGTTTTTATGACGGTGAGACTGATCTTTCTGGTGATGGGATCTTCCATCATGACATTTACGACGACCCCGAACAGCCTGACAGACGGAATCGAAAAGCTGCTTCATCCGCTGAACCGGATCCATGTTCCGGTGCATGAGATCGCGATGATGATGTCGATCGCTCTCCGTTTTATTCCAATCCTTTTGGAAGAGACGGATAAGATCATGAAAGCACAGATCGCAAGAGGGGCAGATTTTGAATCGGGAAATATCCTGCAAAGGGCAAAGGCAATGATCCCGATCCTTGTGCCACTGTTCGTATCTGCATTCCGACGGGCGAATGATCTTGCAATGGCAATGGAAGCAAGATGTTACCATGGCGGGGATGGAAGAACAAAGATGAAACCATTGCAGTATCATAGAAATGACAGAGTTGCTTATCTGATCACACTGCTGTATTTAGTGGCGATCGTAGGTGTAGGAAGATATATTCCATTTAAGATATGGATCTTTTAAGTACAGATAATAGAAAAAGAGGACAGGAAAAGAATGAGACGAATCAGACTGACAGTTGCCTATGACGGAACAGATTACTGCGGCTGGCAGGTACAGAATAACGGGGCGACGATAGAAGGAGAATTGAATACGGCACTGACGCAGCTGACCGGACAGACAGTGAAGGTGATCGGGGCGAGCCGGACGGATGCAGGAGTTCACGCGAGAGGAAATGTGGCTGTATTTGATACAGAATCTTCCATTCCACCGGAACGGTTTCTTTATGCTGTGAATGCGTTGCTCCCGGAAGATATCGTAGTAGTTGATTCCTGCGAGGTGGCGGCAGACTGGCATCCAAGACACTGCAATACAGAAAAGACCTATGAATACCGGGTACTGAACCAAAAACTCCCCGATCCGATGAGGAGAAGAGATACTTATTTCGTCTCTTTTCCGCTGGATTTGGAGAAAATGAGAAAGGCAGCGGGATATCTGGAAGGGGAGCATGACTTTAAAAGCTTCTGTAATGTGCATACGCATGTAGAAGATACAGTCCGCACCATATACCGGCTGGAAGTGATCCGGGAAGAAAATGTGATCACATTCCGGGTCAGAGGAAACGGATTCCTTTACAATATGGTGCGTATCCTTGCCGGAACACTGATCGGAGTCGGAAGAGGACTGATCGATCCGGAAGAGATCCCGGCGATGCTGGAGGCAAAAGACCGGCAGGCAGCGGGAATGACCGTGCCGCCGCAGGGGCTGACACTGGTGAAGATCGATTATCTGGATTGAAGAGTGCAGACGGGCGGTAAGGACCGACGGTTGAAAGCTGAGCCTGATGAGGGTCAATTATTTAGAACGAGTTTATAAGGGATGGGGGAATGGAAAGTTGAAGGCAGTGGTCTGCGAAGATGAAGAGGCACTTCAGCTTTTTTTAGAAAAGCAGGTATGTGAGTGTATGGAAGAAGCCGGGATCAATGGGAGTTGCGAAGTATTTTCATCGGCAGAAGAATTACTGGAAAAAGGAAATCCTTTTTATGATCTTTATCTGCTGGATATTCAGCTTGGTCAGATGACGGGAATGGAACTGGCGGAAAAGATCAGGGAGAAAGACGACCATGCAGTGATCCTTTTTGCAACAAATTATAAAGAAATGATCCGTAAGGCATTTCAGGTATCGGCACTGGATTATTTGGTGAAACCATTGGATGAGGTGGAAGTAAGACAGGCATTATTGCGTTCTTTCCGGTATCTGTCAAAAAAAAGAAACCGGATTGCTTTAAAAAATCAGTCAGGAGTGGAGATCTTTTATCACGAGGAGATTGAGTACATAGAAAGTGAAAAAAGAAAAGTGCGGATCTGCAGCAGGCGAGGCAGCGGTGAATTTTATGTCCGGCTCAATGCCCTGGAACAGGAGTTAAAAGGCAGTCTGCTTGTGAGAGTTCATGCTTCTTTTATCATCAACCTTGAGAAAATACGAAGTGTGCGGAAAGATACGATCACGATGGAGTCAGGAAAAGAAATTCCGGTGACAAGGAAATATAAAGATCAGTTTAACAGGGCATTTCAGAATTATTGCCTGGAAATGCGAAGATGAGAGTGGGAATGATATGATAATACCAATAATTGAGGTGATACAGACCTATTTATTCGTATCGTGCTTTTTAAAAAGAAAAGTAAGGTTTGGAAAGGTGCTGGACTGGTTGGTTCTGATTGGAGTTTCGGAAGTTGGAACAATCGGAAATCATTACTTTCAGGATGCGAATATAAATATATTGATTGCAGTGATAGAACTGTTCATTCTTTTATCCTTTTTTGAGGGTGGGGTGAAGAGGAAAATTCTGGCTGGACTGCTCTATTTAGTCTTTGCATTTTTAGCTGAAGGTGTTGTGGCTGTGGGGCTGTCAAGAGCATATGATATCCGGATCAGTGACATGGGAAATCAGGAGGAGGCAGTGATCCTGCTGGGAAAGAGATATTCCAGAGAAATCCGGATTATTGCAACAATTTTCTTCTATTTGCTGTCAAGAAAAAAGAGAGATACAGAGAAAAGGGATATACAGGGACAACTGCTGGTCATCCCGGCACTTAGTGCGGTTCTGCTTGTAATTGTGACAGAGGATCAGTTTGCAAGAGAGCAGATCAATGTGTGGATGGAAGTGATGCTGATCCTGTTTATTCTGATTATCAATGTAGTATTATATGTGCTTTTTCGCAGGCAGGAAGTTTATTTCAGAGAAGAGGAAATGATCCGAAATCAGTTAAAAGAACTGCAATATGAATCAGCCCATTACAGAGAATTAGAACAACATCAGCAGGAAATCCGAAGAATCAGGCATGATATAAAAAATGAATTGTCGGGCATTTATGGTTATCTTGAAAATGGAGAAATGGAAGAAGGAAAAAAGGAGATTGAGATACTTCTTCAGCAGATGACTGCGGCAGAACAGAAAATTTTTACTGCAAATGCAGTTGTAAATGGAATCCTGAATCTGAAGTTACAGAAGATGGAAATGGCTCAGACAGAGTATGAGTTTGATATTCACATACCGGAACAGCTAAAAATTCAGGGAACAGATTTAGGTGTACTGCTGGGAAACTTACTGGATAATGCAATCGAGGCATGCCAGGAATTTCAGGGAGAAAAAAAGATCCGGCTTCTGATGGAATATCAGAATAGCGGAGTAGTGATACACTGTGAAAACCCATGCAATGAAGATACAGAGACACTTCAGACAAAGAAAGATAAGACCAATCATGGATTTGGAATGGGAAGTATTGCACAGATTGTAAAAAAATATGATGGTTTTTGGGAATATCAGATGAAGTCAGGTTTATTTAAAGTTACGGTAAATCTGTGGGAAAGAGAAATGATATAGAAGTATATTGATATAGAAAATAGATTGAATATGGTATAAAATTGAAAATAATACCCTCTTTTTGTGTGAATTATTACATAAAAAGGGGGTATTTGTTACATTTTCAGAAATGAGAGGAAAAAAGAAGGTACAATGAAAGACATACAGAGGAAATAAATGGAGAAAGGTACAGTGAAAAAAGTATTAAAAAAGTTGCAACGTAAATATTTGCAAATCTTAGCACAAAGTGCAGGCATTATGACACTGATTAGTATGAGAAACGATTGTGTTTGGTTTTTTTATCAAGAAGAACTTCCTGAGGAGATAAATGATAAGCAAAAATGAAGAACATCTCCGCAAATTAGTTGACAAATTAGTTGAACTAAAAATTATTGATGAAAACGAAAAGGTATATTATTTGTATGGACTTCGTCATCTTCAACTCTTAGTTTTGATAACAGTAGCAGTGCTAATAATGGGAAGTGTTCTTGACGAATTGATGTTTTCTATTGTATTTATAAGTATCTTTTCAATGTTGAGAACAAAATGGAAAGGATTTCATGCAAGAACAAAAGAAAAGTGTTTTTTTTATTCAGTGATAACATTTTTTATAGGGATTGTAATAAAAAGAAATACGGAAAATGTAGTTTGTGGGTCTTTTTTTATATTTAGTGGCATAGTTTCACAGTTAATGCTATTAGGAATAATATGGAAGAGTGAAGATCGGAATAGAAAAATCAGAGGAAATGAGATATTAACAATAGTTTTTATGGTAGAAATAACAGCAGAAGCGTTTAGACAGAAAGATATTTTGTATGGTGTATGGTATGCAAGTGTAGCAATGGTATTCGTTTGGACACTTGGAAAAGTGAGGGGAAACCATGGAGAGAAATGGTCCTATGTCAAGATTTAGTACAAGTTAAAATGAGAAATTTCTCCCCATTTTAACCTGCCAGAAGCTCAGCCTCAGTGTGTATTCTTTCATACACCCGCTCGAATTCATCCGGTGACATGTAGTCGCAATGACTGTGAATTCGTTTCGTGTTGTAAAAAGCTTCCAGATATTCGAAAATCAACCGGTATGCTTGCTTGTGATCGCGGATTTTAAAGCGATTGAGCCATTCACGCTTGATAATAGAATGAAAGGATTCAATGCATGCATTATCCCATGGAAATGCTTTCTTTGAATAACTACGTTTCATATGCTCTGTTGCTTTTATATATTCTTTTGCAACGTACTGGCTGCCACGATCAGAGTGAATAATAAGTGGCTGATCGATATTTCGGCGGGATTTAGCTTTATTTATAGTATCAATCACACAGGATACCTCCAGTGTTTCTGAAAGTGTCCATGCAATGATTTTTCTGGAAAATAAATCCATAATGCTGGTCAAATAGACAAATCCATCTATCGTCCAGATATAGGTGATATCCGAACACCAGACAGCATTCGGACGGTCAGGATTAAACTGTTCATCAAGGATATTTTGTAATTCGGTGCTGAAATCAGAATCTTTTGTGGTAATTGTCCAAGGCTTGCTCCATTGAGCACGGATTCCCATTTGGTGCATATATGTACCAACGGTTCTTTCTGAAATAACTTCACCGGTTTTTCGCAGTTCTACAGTGATTTTTGGGGCACCGTAGTTCTGCCTGGAGTTTTCATAAATATCCTTTATCTTTGATTTTACAGCTTCACGACGTTTTTCCGTATTGGAAGGTATGTGGTGGAGCCATGCTTGATATCCTGAGCGTGAGACACCTAGAAGTTTCAACATTCCGGAGACGGAAACCCGGCGTCCAGCCTTTTTGGCAGCTTCCGTCTTCTCAGACACTTCGAGATAAATGGCTTCTGTCATTTTCCCAGAATGTTGATTGCTTTTTTTAATACATCAAGTGCATCTTTGGCATCACGCAATTCGCGTTTGAGCTGGGCGATTTCTTTTTGCTCATCGGATGCATAATTGCCAGATCCGCGAACAGGGATATCACCAGATTCCCGGAAATCCTTCAGCCACTTTGTTAATGTGCTGTATCCGATTCCGAGGTTTTCTGCACATCCACGTACTCCTAACTCTTTATGATCCTGGTAGTACTGGACTGCATCAAGTTTAAACTGTTTGTCATGTTGCTTTGCCATAATGAGATCCTCCTTCAGCATGTTTCTATTGTACCATGCTTATATATATTTGGAACTTCTCATTTTGACTTGTACTATTTATATTCTAGCACCAAAAAAAGCTGGTTAAAGTTTGCGGTGTTGTTATAAGTTTTCTTGGAATAATTGGGATAGCTTATAGGGAAGATTTGAAAAAAGGGTATCAGAAAATTAAAGAACCTGACAATCAAAAAGAAGTTGTATGGATTACAGAATCATCTATTAAAGATATCCAGGATGAGATGGAAGTAGGTCTGAATAAATTATTAGAGAAAAAAGGGTGTTGTTATAAGGTGAAATTTGTGAGTTTCCCGATGGAAACTTATGAAGATGATGTGAAGAAATATTTATCTGAAAATTCAGCAGATATTCTTTATAGTAACCTGCGTGTTGTGGGGGATGATAGAAATGATTTTTATACATTTTATAAAAACAACTACTTGAGAAAATTAACTTCTGATGAAATTGGGAGAAAGTTGTATGGAGAATATTCAGAAGCAACCTGGAAGACGATGCAGATAAATGGAGACATTTATGGGATACCAGCATATAGCAATGAAGGAAACGGATTGTATTATGTGTTAAATAATAACATATTGGATAAATATCATTTAGATATATCAGATATTACTGAAGATTTGAAATCATTATCTCCTATGTTAGAGTATGTGGCTGAACAGGAAAAAGAAAATACGAGTTTTGTTCCGATTCTACCATATGAATATATGATTTATGCACCGGGATATACGGAATTATTAGACGTAATCAGAATAAAGGAACAAGAAGAAATTTCACGGGCAGAAAATATTTTAGAAAATGAACAGATAAGAAATTCTGTATTGATTTTGAATGAATTTTATAAAAATGGATATTTGAGAGAGGCATCTGAAAGTACTATTGTAAATGGGAATTTTTTTATAAATATTATGTATGCAGATGCATCGGAACTTTTACAAGAGTATTTTGATTCACTCTGTAAGGATGCTGGAAAGCCGGTATTAAAGTTGAAATTTGTAAAAATAGGAGAACATTATACAACCTATCGAACAGGCGGAATGAACAGTGTAATAGCAAATGGGAATGAAGATGCAGCATTGGAGGTTTTAAGGTGGGTAACAACGGATAAAGAAATTAGTGATTATCTTAAATATGGAAATGAAGAACTTGGAAATGTACCGGTTATGATGCAATGGATGTTTGGAAATGATAGGTGGTATAGGAAATCAGATCAAACTGTAAGTTCAGTAATTGCTGGCTTTCAATTTGATGGGAGTGGTTATAAAGAGAAGATTGATGAATTGTCTTTAATTTTTTATAAACATGAGAATTTATTTAGGGGAATGTCTGAATCTCCAGAAGAAGAGTATGAATCTATGATAAAAGAAATGAGAGATGAGGGAATCAATCAAGTAGTAGAAGCAGTAAATATTCAATTAGATGAATGGAAGACAAAGTAAATCAGGTAAAAACCAAAGTGGAAAATTATTTTTAGGGCGTACGACCAAAGATAAAAATATATAAAAGAAAGAGAGGAAAAAGTTATGATGAAAAAAAGAGTTCGTAGATTGACAGCATTGTTAATGGGGTGTTTGGTTTTGACAAATGGGGTGAATGTATTTGCTGGATACGCAAGCCAAGGTGGTGCGACTTTGTCAGTAAAGACTAATATTGCGGATGCAAGATCCAAAGGAACATATGTTAAGACTGTTGTAAATGCCTATCGATATAAAGCAGGAGGAAGTGCTAATTCATTGATAGCAATGGGAGCAAAGTCAGGAACATCAGGTGTTGCAGTTTATCCACCAAGTGGTTGGTATATTGGAAAAGCAGTTAGTCAGCATACAATTAACGGTGTAGTTACAACTTTAGCAGCATACAGTTAAAGTTTTACAACATTAAAAAGAAAATGAATAGAAAGTGAATGATGCTTCTAATGAAAAAAAAGGTGTTTTCATTAATAGGAATTTTAGGAATAGTTTTAGGAATAGTGGGGTGTTCAGATCATACAAGTAACAATAAATTGCAGTCGGATTATATAGAAATGTATGGTGGGAATACAATAACCAGGACAGGCTATTTTACAAATGCAAGCGGAATCCTTTATTATGTAGATTTCACAACGCAGGATGCAATTCCGGTCTGCAATAAACCGGACTGCAGGCATCTTTCAAAAGCGGAAGATGCTGATACAGAATGTGATGCAGCGATTGACGGGGCGAGAGTGTTTCCATATAAGGGGAAGCTGCTCGGAATCAGTGAAGATTCAAAAGGAAATGAAGAAATCTACAGTTCTGATATAGACGGGAGCAACCGGAAGGTAAAGAAAAAACTGGAAAGTTCTAATATGTTCATTAATGAAGGCGTAATTGCGAAAGATTCATTTTTTTATGTAGCAACAATGCCTGAAGTTGATGACCAGGAAAATATGAAGTGGATTTCAGTATTGAAAAAACTAAATTTAGATACTTTTGAGGCAACGCAGTTAGATTCTGTAGAATGTAAAGACGCTTTGGGATTTCAATTACTTGGAGGAACTGAAGAATATCAGATTTATTCTTTGATCAATGATAATGAAACTTTATTTTACAAGCTGGATTATGAGTCATGTGAATCGGAACAGATTGAATTATTTCAAAGCGGATATGAGCGGATTTTACCTGAAGAAAATGAAAACAGCTTTTATTATCTGAGTATTGAGGGCGGAGAAAGAAATCTTTATCAATATGATATTGACAGTAGAAAAAATAAGCTTTGCCTTGAAAATGAGAAAATTCTGGAGAATGCCGGAGGGAATATTGTAGGATCAGACCTGTGTGGAAAATGTCAGGAAGGAATCGTGTACTGGGTCAGAACATGGACTGAGGAGCGAGAAGAGAAGATGTTCTTACTGGATCATAATGGAAAAATACAGGAACTGTCGATGCCACAACAACTTCCGGTTGCAGGTACTCATTTCTATGATGTGATATGTGCAACAGAGAAAGGAATGTACTTTTGGTATTTAAAGGATTTTGAATCCAATGGTTTTCAGGACAATGTCGACTGGCAGGCATACGCGGAGTGGGAGGATTTAGTCAATGAGAAAAGTGTCATAAAAAATGTGATAAATCCACGTATGACAGCTATGGGTGAACTGGTTGACGAAAATGGAAATCCGATAAACGGACAGTAACTGGTTGGTGATATTAAAAAAAGGGGTGCTGGAGATGAGGAAAAGGGGAAAAGTTTTCGTTTTAACAGGCAGTATCGTTGCAATGCTGATCGCAGGAACCGGATGCTCGAAAAAGAATACAGGAATCAAAAATGAAAAACTTGCATCAGACTATATGGAACTTTTCAATATGTCGGAGGGAATAAAGACAGAAGAAGGGTGCTTTAAGATCCGGGACGATATTTGCTATTATGTTGATTTTGGAGAGGAAAAAGCAATCCCGCTCTGCAATAAACCGGAATGCAGGCATTTATCGGAAGCAGAAGATCCTGATACAGAATGTAATGCGGTGAGTGGCGAGGATATGTATATTTTCCCATATGGAGACCGGTTGTATGAAATTGCGGAAAATGAAGATGGAACGGTTCTGACAAGCTCTGCACTGGATCGGACAGACCGGAAAGAAGTAAAGCAGTTGATGGATATTTATGGAAAGTTCGGGCAGGGAGTTGTAGTGAAGAACCGGTTGATCTATACCGTTTCAAAAGTGGCAGATGTTCAGAATGCAGAAGAGCTGAATGATTTCACCATGACGCGGAGTATTGAGTGTCTGAACCTTGATACGCTTGAAACTGAAGTGTACGTGGATGCGGGTCTCTGTGATGGTCTGCAGTTACTTGGGGGAACGGAAGAGTATCAGGTTTATTCCGTAATAAAGAATTATGAAGGGGTCTTTTACATTTTAGATTATAAAACCGGAAAATCAAAAGAAATCTCTCTGCATACGGCTGATGGATATAAGAAGATTGTTCCTGCAGATCAGGAAAAAATTTTTTATTATGAGGACTGGGAAGTAAGCCCGGATGGAGAAAAAAGCAGTACGGTCTGGCGTTATGATATTGAAAAGAACAAGGAAGAAGTATTGATGAAAAAAGAAGAGATTCAGGGAGCGGAAGAAGAGAGCAGTATCCGGTTGATCGGGATCAGAGAGGATGGAATTTTATGTGAGGCGGGTGATGTGCTGTACTTAGTGGATAAAGATGGTCACCAGGTAAATAAAAAAGTTTCACTTATGGAAATTCTGCCAATCAGTGATGCAAAAGAGGTGCGACTGGATTTTGAGACAGAAGATGCAGCTTATCTTGCCTATGAGATCACGAACAGGACAACGGGAGATGAGAGCGACTGGATCTCCTGGGATGGAGTGATCGGGATGGATGATCTGCTGAACGGGAAAAAAGCAGTGAAAGTGCTGATCGCACCGAGGATGTCTTCAGCAGGGAATCCGGTGGATGAAGACGGCAATATGACCGGCAGCAAATGATTTAGTATTAAAAGGGTCAGGGGATGTTTCGGGAGGAGGGGATGCGGATGCGGCATCTGAAATATGAATGGGAGAAGTTTTTGTCTTTTCGTTATTTTTGGTTTTTATGTGCAGTATTTTTGTTATTTAATCTATGGAATCTTTCGGAGCAGATCCGGATGGAATTTCCGGCATCCTCTGTCCGGCAGCTTTATACAGATTTTCAGGAGCAGCCGGAAGGAACGAAAGGACAATGGCTGGAAGAGCAGAAAGCGAAGAAAAATGCCCACTATACAGGCAACCAGTATATGGAAGAAGAATTATTTAAAAAGCTTTCGAGAGAATGGATCCAGACAGAAAAATATGACGAATATCTGGAGGAGATCAAAGAGAGAAGTGCAAAAATGTCAGGTTCTATTTTCTCGGATGAAGGAACCTTTGCCTGGAGAAACGCAAAAGTGACTCCTGCTGCTTATGAGAAACTGAAAGGCACGAAGCTTTCCTTTGATCTGTCGGATGGTGTTGTAAAGGCAACAAAAGCAGATTTTACTGATCTGTGCATGACGATCTTGTTGATGGCAGCAGTTTATTTCCTGATTCTTGATGAGAAAAAGAATAAATTGTATCCATTATTGAGGTCTGCCAGCCGTGGCAGAACAGAGGTCATCGGTGCAAAACTGGGAGTGATGGCAGGGATTACGGGACTTTTGGTTCTGCTGCTATATGGAAGTAATTATCTTTTTATTTTCCATCAGTATGGTTTTGGAAATCTCACACGTCCCCTTCAGTCAGTGACAGCGTTTTATGAAAGTCCGTTCAGACTGACAGCAGGGCAATATCTGTGGATGTATCTGCTTTTAAAACTGGTGGTGTGCTATGCGGCTGCATTGCTGATGATATGGATTGCACAAAAGGCAGGGACACCGGCAGGAGCGATTCTCGCGATCAGCACAGGAGCAGTTGTGGAATATCTGCTGACCGTGCTGCTCCCGTCAGTCTCTTATGCGGACGGACTGAAGTATATCAATCTTGTGGAGTATATCAAAATATATCCGCTTTTTACGAAGTATCATAATCTTGATTTTTTTGAATATCCGGTCGATGCAATGAGGATTTTTCCGATCGTGCTGCCGTGTCTGTTACTTCTTTTTATCGTGCTGAATCTGACCACATTTTGCAGCCACAGATATGGTACAAAATCCGGCAGACAGGGAGGTGCAGAGAAACTATGGAGAAAACTCCGGAAGACTGCCTGGGGTAAAAAAAGAAGAAAGCGGAAGAAAAAAGGCTTTATTTCGGACAGTCTGGTATGGCATGAGAGTTTCAAAAGTCTTCTGACGAACCGGACAGTATGGGTGTGCGTGGCAGTATTGTATGGAGCAATTCTTCTCGGGAGAGGTCTGATGATATGGAACAGTGTGGAAGAAGAATACTATAAATATTATATGACCAAAGGACAGGGAAAACTGACGCAGGAGAAACTGGAAACTTTTGAGAGCGAAAAGAAACGTTATGATGACATTTATTCCATGACCCCGGAGGAGAGTGGGATGAGCAGTGAGGAGATCAGCAGCCGTCAGGAGGAAATACAGTATCAGTACAGTGGGTTCATGAGAGCATATGAACAGGTTCAGTATGTGGTGGAAAATAACCGGGCAGCAGGAACGGACGAACAGCAGCTGATCTATGAAGGGGGATATGAGCAGTTGTTTGGAGAGGTTTCTATGAAAGGAAGGCTGATCGGAGAGTTGCTCTGTGTTCTTGTGGCAGTATACAGTGCGGCAGGACTTCTTGGGATGGAATATGACCTGAAGGTGATGAATCTTCTGCAGAGTACGAAAAAAGGAAGGGGAACACTTCTGCGGGTGAAACTTGGAGTGGCAGCGGGAGTCACTACTGTTATGTTCATTCTTGTAAAGATACCGGTAGTGATGCGGATCGTTCAGAATTATCCACTGACAGGATGGACGGCAAAAGTCCGTTCCATGCGATTTACGGGGACATCGGTTTTTAACTGTCCGGTGTGGGCGTATGTGTTACTTTTGCTTCTGTTACAGTTGGGGACTTTGTATGTGGTGATCCTGTGCGTGACAGCATTGTCGGCAGTCTTAAAAGATACGATGCTGACACTGATCCTGTCGGTTCTGTTATTTGGCGGTACGTTGGTCATGGAATGGGGTGGACTTGGAATGATTCATTCCTGGAGCATCAATACACTACTGGACGGACACCGTCTGCTACAGTCAGGAGGAATGCAGTTTGCACTGACGGTACTGGTCTTTTGGGGAGTCCTTCCATTGGCGGCAGGAACCGTTCTGCACAGAGTCTATAAGAAGAGGGGGCAGGCAATATGGAATTAAAGATACAGGATCTGTGTAAAAGTTATGGAAAGAAAAAAGCATTGTGGAAATTTACAACAGAATTTGAGAATGGTATCTACGGGATTCTTGGTCCCAACGGAGCCGGAAAAAGTACACTGATGAATATTCTGACGGATAATCTTCTGCGGGATTCCGGGAGCGTCCTGTATGATGGAGAGGAAATATTGAACCTGGGGGCATCTTATCGGGAAATTATGGGATATATGCCGCAGCAGCAACAGCTTTATGATACCTTTACGGTTACACATTTTATTTCTTATATGGGAACGCTGAAAGGAATGAAGAGCAGGGACATCCAGAGAAGAATGGACGAGCTGCTCCCGCTTCTGAATCTGCAAAAGGTAAGAAAGAAGAAACTGAAAGAACTTTCAGGTGGAATGAAGCAGCGGGTGCTGTTGCTGCAGGCATTGCTGAATGATCCGAAATTTCTGATCCTGGATGAACCGACTGCCGGACTTGACCCGAAAGAGCGGATCAGGATCAGGAACCTGATCTCAGATCTGAGTGAAGACAGGATTGTACTGATCGCAACCCATGTGGTATCGGATATCGAATTTATTTCTAAAGAAATTTTATTAATGAAAAACGGGAGACTGGTGGACCAGGACAGCCCGGAAAATCTGCAAAAGAGGATTTATGGTCATGTTTATGAGCTGTGCATCAGCCAGGATGAACTGGCGGAGGTGAAGAAAGAATATGAAATCAGCAATCTGTTCCGCAGAGACGGCGAGATCGTCGTGCGGGTGATTGCGGACAAGTGTCCCGTTAAATATGATGCAGTGAAAGTCAGCCCGACGCTGGAGGATGTATATCTGTATGAATTTGAGGGAGTAAAGAGGCGGTAACATTTTCCCGCAAAGGTCAAAGAAGTGTTGACAATAGAACGTTTCACTGCTAAGATTAACAGTAGTTGAAAATACTGGATTGTTACTTATCAGAAGGCAAAACCAGATTTCGGAAAATAAAGGTTGCTTTATGGACTGAAAGTCTGGTTTTCTTTATCTGACAGTGCAGAACGATATCTGCCGGATAAGAAGGATTGGATATAAGAAGTCAGGTCCGGTATTTGCAAAGAATCTAATTATGATGAGGCAAGTCAGAGCTGAGGAGGAAAAAAGATGAAGATTTATGAGACAAAAGACTATCAGGAGATGAGCAGACAGGCTGCTAATATTCTTTCAGCACAGGTTATTTTAAAGCCGGATTGTGTACTGGGTCTGGCAACAGGTTCTACACCGATCGGAACATACGATCAGTTAGTAGACTGGTATAATAAAGGAGATGTTGATTTCTCTCAGGTAAGAACAGTAAATCTTGACGAGTACAGAGGACTGACCCGTGACAATGACCAGAGCTATTATTATTTCATGCATCAGCATTTATTTGACCGTGTAAATATTAAGTTAGAGAATACAAATGTACCGGACGGAACTCAGGAAGATGCAGAGAAAGAGTGTGCAAGATATGAAGCACTGATCGAGTCCATGGGTGGAGTTGATATCCAGCTTCTCGGACTTGGACATAATGGACATATCGGTTTCAATGAGCCTGCAGCAGACTTTGCTGTTACAACTCACTGCGTAGATCTGACAGAAAGCACGATCGAGGCAAATAAACGTTTCTTTGAATCCGCAGATGATGTACCGAGACAGGCATATACAATGGGAATCGGAACGATCATGAAAGCAAAGAAGATCCTTCTGGTTGTTAATGGAGAAGGAAAGGCAGATATCGTTGCAAAGGCATTTTTCGGCCCGGTAACACCGGAAGTTCCGGCGTCTATCCTTCAGCTCCACAGAGATGTGACGATCGTTGCTGATAAGGCTGCACTGTCAAAGATACCTAGATAATTTTCAATATAGTTCGGTGCAGATTGTAAAAATCTGACAACTAAATGAGAATGTTTATTAAAAAAATATAAATAGTATAAAAATAAAATAAAATAATCGGTTGACTTTCCTGGTGATTTTTGATAGACTGAAGTTACGAAATAAGTCAACGGATTGTTACTGTAAGGCAGGCAAAACCAGATTCAATGAGCATACGGTGATAATGTATGTTCAGTTGGTCTGGTTTTTATTTTCACAGGAAGTTTTCTGGTGAAAGAGTTGCATTTAGCAGAAGGAACAGTAAGACATGAAAAGCGTGTCGGAGTCGGTACGTTATTTTGGAAGGTCGGTTGTATGACGATAGAAAAAGTGATCAATAATAATATTGTTTCAGCTTTTGATGAGATAGGAAGAGAAGTCGTAGTCATGGGATGCGGGATCGGTTTTGGAAGCAGACCGGGAGCAAAGATCCCTGAAGATAAGATAGAAAAGATTTTCAGGATCGAAAGCGGAAGCGTGGCAGATCAGTTTAAAGAGCTGCTTGCCGGAGTCCCGTTGGAGCATGCAAAGATCTCGAGTGATATTATTTCTTATGCAAAAGGTGCATTGAAGCTGAAGCTGAATCAGAGCATTTATGTGACGCTTACGGATCATATTAATTTTGCGATTGCTAGATATGCAAAGGGGATCAACCTTGAAAATGCACTGTTGTGGGAGATCAAGAGGTTTTATCCTCAGGAGTATGAACTCGGAAAATATGCGATTACCCAGATCAAAGAGCGTCTGAAGGTAGAATTGCCGGAGGATGAGGCAGGGTTTATTGCACTTCATTTTGTGAATGCAGAGTATGGAACCAATATCCGGGATGCGTTACGTTTCCCGAATCAGATGAAAGAAATTCTGGAGATCGTGACGAGGGAGCTTGGTATCAAGCTGGATGAAGGGACGCTTCATTATGAGCGGTTTATTACTCATATGAAATTTCTGCTTCAGAGAGTTTACAGGAAAGAGCTTCTGCCGGACGAAGAAAGTGATCTGGCGTACATGATCAGCCAAAAGTATCCGAAAGAATTTGCCTGCAGTAAGAAAGTAGCGGATTATATAGAAAAGACCGCAGAGTGCAGGTTATCCGGTGAAGAAGTGATGTATCTTGCAATCCACATACGAAGGATTACGATGGCAGAAGAATAAAAGTGCAATCAATATAAAAGATAGAAGATAAAAAGCAGGAGGAAATGTAAATGTTTGGTGGACTTTTTAAGAAAAAGGATAATAAAATGATTCTCGGAGCTCCGGTAAAGGGAAAGGCAGTACCTCTTTCAGAGGTCAATGATCCGACTTTTGCAGAGGAGATGCTTGGAAAAGGAATGGCAGTCATTCCGGCAGAAGGAAAGATTTATGCTCCGGCAGATGGCGAGATCGGTATGGTATTTGATACACTCCATGCAGTCAGCCTTGTATCTGAAGAAGGGACAGAGATTCTGATCCATGTAGGTCTTGATACAGTCAAGATGAACGGAGAGGGATTTACAGGTCACGTAAAAGCAGGAGACAAGGTTAAGAAGGGAGATCTTCTCTTAGAGGTTGATCTTGATAAGGTAAAGGCTGCAGGATATGATACGATCACTCCGATGCTTGTCTGCAATACAATGGATTATGCATCAGTAGAGGGCGTGACCGGTAAAGAGGTAGAAGCCGGAGATGACGCAGTCATTATCGAAAAATAGGCGTGGCTGTTGCCTGAAAGCAGCGTACAACTTAGATTTTGACCGGAATCATGACCGGTTAAAATAGATAAAAGGGATTCAGCAATGAGAGATTTTGAGAAGGAGGAAAATTATGAAATTTTTACAGAAATTAGGTAAAGCTCTTATGCTGCCTGTTGCTTGTCTTCCTATCTGTGGTATCCTTATGGGTATCGGATATGCACTCTGCCCGGCTACAATGCAGGGTGGTGACATCACAGGTATTCTTGAGCAGATTGGGTTCTTTCTTGTTAAAGCAGGTGGTGCCCTGATTGACCATATGGCAATTCTTTTTGCAATTGGTGTTGGTGTTGGTATGGCAGATGATAATGATGGTACAGCTGGTGTTGCAGCTCTTGCTTCCTGGCTGATGATCACAAACCTTCTGTCTACAGGAACAGTTTCAGTTATTAAGACACTGGAAGAGGGAACTACAAACTTTATCGCATTCAGCAAGATCGAGAACCCGTTCATCGGTATCCTTGCAGGTATCATCGGAGCTCTTTGCTATAACAAATTTAAGAGTGCGAAACTTCCTGACTGGCTGTCATTCTTCAGTGGAAAGCGTTGCGTAGCAATCATAGCCGGACTGGTTTCCATCATTGCATCTGCAGTTCTTCTCTTTGTATGGCCTGTACTTTTCGGAGCACTGGTTGCACTTGGAAATGGTATCGAAGGACTTGGAGTAGTTGGAGCTGGTATCTATGCATTCTTTAACAGACTGCTGATCCCATTCGGTCTGCATCACGCACTGAACAACGTATTCTGGTTCGATACAATCGGACTTGGAGACCTGTCTCACTTCTGGGCTGGAGAGACATCTGCTGATGTATCATGGAGCCTTGGAATGTACATGTCAGGATTCTTCCCATGTATGATGTTCGGTATCCCGGGAGCAGCTCTTGCAATGGTACATACAGCTAAGAGCAACAAGAAGAAAGCAGCAATCGGTCTTGTATCTTCAGCAGCAATCGCAGCATTTGTCTGCGGTGTTACAGAGCCATTCGAGTTCGGTTTCATGTTCCTTGCACCAGCACTGTACCTTGTATATGCATTACTCTATGGTATCTTTACAGTAGTTACAGTTCTGCTTGGATTCCGTGCCGGATTCAGTTTCTCAGCTGGTCTGACTGACCTGGTCTTCTCTGCTTCCCTTCCGGCAGCAGCTAAGACATGGCTGATCATTCCGCTTGGTATTGCAGCATTCGTAGTATTCTATGTAGTATTCCGTTTCGCAATCGTGAAATTCGACCTGAAGACACCTGGTCGTGAGGATGATGATGACAACGAAGCTGAGAAGTCAGCAGTTCTTTCTAACGATGACTTCACAGAAGTAGCTAAGATCATTCTTGAAGGTGTTGGCGGAAAAGAGAACGTTAAGTCTATCGATAACTGCATTACAAGACTTCGTCTTGAAATCAACGATTATACTAAGGTTGATGAGAAGAAGATTAAATCTGCCGGAGTAGCAGGTGTTATCCGTCCTTCCAAAACTGCAGTTCAGGTAATCGTTGGAATGAAAGTACAGTTCGTAGCTGATGAGTTCAAGAAACTCTGCAAATAAGAACGTATAAAATTGAATAAGTAATCCCTTTTAATGACCGGGGGCATGGCTGAAGAATTTGGCTGTGCACCCGGCTTTTCTATATAATTGGAAGAAAAAGAAAAGACCGGGGTGGAAAAAGGAAGGGAAATTGATGTAAAATGTGGATAAAGCAGTGAGAATAAGAAAAGCTGAAAATGTAAAAGCAGAAAGAGGGAAATGTGATGAAATATACTTTGGAAATCTGTACTGACAGTGTAGCATCAGCGGTAGCAGCACAAAAAGGCGGAGCGAAGCGGATTGAGCTTTGTTCCGGTCTGGTGATCGGAGGGCTGTCACCGGATCCTGCATTATTTAAAGGTGTACGGGCAAATACAGACCTGGAGATCAGGACTCTTCTGCGTCCGAGATTCGGTGATTTCTGTTATGATGAATATGAGTTTGAAATGTTGAAAGAAGAGGTTCAGATGTACCGGGAATTCGGAGCAGACGGAGTTGTGATTGGAATTTTAAGACCGGATGGGACAATGAATGTAGAGCAGATGGAAGAGCTGGTCAGGATTTCAGGAGATATGAAAGTGACGATGCACCGGGCCTTTGATGTATGTAAAGATCCATATGAAACGCTGGAACAATGTGTCAGCCTTGGGATCGATACGATCCTGACCAGCGGACAGAAAGATTCTGCATGGAATGGAAGAGAAATGTTGAAAGAGCTGAAAGAAAGAGCGAAAGGCAGGATCGAAATCCTTGCAGGAGCAGGAATCAATCCGGGGGTGATCAGCAAGCTGAGTGAATATGCCGGACTGAAAACATTTCATATGTCAGGAAAGACTGTGAAAGAAAGCAGAATGGAGTTTAGAAGGCAAGGAGTCCCAATGGGGATGCCTGGTATGAGTGAATTTGAAATCTGGCAGACAGACGAAGAAGCAGTCCGGGAGGCTGTGAAAGTCTTAAAGAATATTTCCGGTCTTGACAAAAGGGATGAGATAGTCTAATATCTGAAAGGAATGGACATGGGAATGTCCGAATATAATCAGGTAATAAAAGAAGGCTATGAAGAGAAGAAGTAACGGACAGAGGGATATACAGAAAGTTGCCGGCTGATGAGAGGCACATGGAAGACTGTCAGCGAATACATCTTGGAGCTTCGCATTGAAATCGACTGTATTTTGAGGAAAAGATAAATGCAGACAGGAGAGTAGGCTGCGACGGAGTTTGCACGTTATAGCACAAAAGAGGCTGACAGAGAAAGGTCAGCGAATTAAGGTGGTACCACGAGAGATTCGTCCTTATTGCGAGATGCAGTAAGGGCGTTTTTTATAGTCTTTAAGAGGAGAAAAGATCATGGGAATTTATGAAGAACTTCAGGCAAGAGGCCTGATCGCACAGGTAACAGATGAGGAGCGTATCCGGGATTTGGTGAACAACGGAAAGGCGACATTTTATATCGGATTTGATCCGACAGCGGACAGTCTTCATGTAGGACACTTTATGGCATTATGTCTGATGAAGCGTCTTCAGGAGGCTGGAAATAAACCGATCGCACTGATCGGTGGAGGTACAGGTTATATCGGAGATCCTTCAGGAAGATCTGATATGAGAAGTATGATGACACCGGAGCAGATCCAGCATAACTGTGACTGCTTTAAGAAGCAGATGAGCCGCTTTATTGATTTTTCAGAGGGAAAAGCACTGATGGTGAATAATGCAGACTGGCTGCTTGATCTGAACTATATTGAAGTGCTCCGGGAGATCGGACCACATTTCTCAGTCAACAGAATGCTGACCGCAGAGTGTTATAAACAGAGAATGGAAAAAGGACTCAGTTTCCTTGAGTTTAACTACATGATCATGCAGGCATATGATTTCTACGAACTGTTCCAGAATTATGGCTGTAATCTGGAGTTTGGCGGAGATGACCAGTGGAGCAATATGCTGGCAGGTACAGAGCTGATCCGTCGTAAGCTTGGAAAAGATGCAAGTGCAATGACGATCACGCTGCTTCTGAACTCAGAAGGAAAGAAGATGGGAAAGACTCAGTCAGGGGCGGTGTGGCTTGATCCTGAGAAGACTTCTCCGTTTGATTTCTATCAGTACTGGAGAAATGTCGGAGATGCAGATGTACTGAAATGTATCCGTATGCTGACATTCCTTCCACTGGAAGAGATTGATAAGATGGATGCATGGGAAGGTGCACAGCTTAATACGGCAAAGGAGATCCTTGCATATGAACTGACAAAGCTGGTTCACGGTGAAGAAGAAGCGAAGAAAGCACAGGAAAGTGCAAGAGCATTGTTCAGTCAGGGAAATGCTGATAATATGCCGACAACGGAACTGGAAGAGGGAGATTTCCAGGATGGAAAGATTGATATCCTTGCGGTTCTTGTGAAAGGCGGACAGGCATCATCCAGATCCGAGGCCAGACGTGCTGTAACTCAGGGAGGTGTATCTGTGGAGGGAGAGAAGATCACAGATATTGCGACAGCGTATGTTCCGGCTGATTTTGAAGGCGAAGGCAAGATCGTCAAAAAAGGAAAGAAAAATTTCCGCAGAGTGATTATGAAATAATAGAACAAATATAGTATAGAAAGAACAGCGTTACTGGTCACAGCAGATTATGGACAGTAACGCTGTCTTGCAAGGAGGAAATAAAATGGCACTGAAAGAAGTAAAGATTGAAGACCTTACATTTAATCCGTTTACAAAGATTGGAAAAGAATGGATGCTGATCACGGCGGGAAATGAAGAAAAGCATAATACGATGACTGCAAGCTGGGGTGGCGTAGGTATTATGTGGGGAATGAATGTAGCTACTGCATATATCCGTCCTCAGAGATACACGAAAGAATTTGTGGATGCAGAGGATATGTATACACTTTCCTTCTTTAAAGAAGAGTACAGAAAAGCATTGAACCTGTGTGGTACAAAATCGGGACGTGACTGTGATAAAGATAAAGAGGCAGGACTGACACCGTATTATGTGGAAGGAACGACAACCTATGAGGAGGCGGATCTGGTATTTGTATGCAGGAAATTGTATGCACAGCCAATGAAGCCGGAATTTTTCACGGTAGATGGACCGGATGAAAAATGGTATCCTCAGAAAGATTATCATACGATGTATCTTGGAGAAATCGTAAAAGTTCTTGTAAGGGAGTAAGATCCGGTGATGAAAAAAGTTCTTTTACCGCTTGTCGGTGCAGGAATATTTCTGTTAGATGAAAGTCTGAAAAATTATGCAGAAGAGAATTTGCAGCTGGGAACAGAGAAAAAGCTGACCGGCAGGATCGTGCTTCGGAGAGTACATAACCAAGGGGTAGGATTTGAACTTTTATCAGAATGTCCGGAAGAAGTAAAAAAACTTTCCCTTGCAGTGACAACTGTGGTAACAGGAGCAGGAGCTGTTGTCGGTGCAGGAAAAGGAAGAATACTGGAAAAGCTTGGGCTGACTCTGACCGCTGCAGGTGCGTGGAGTAATACATGGGACAGATTCCGAAGAGGCTATGTGGTAGATTATATAGGAATCAGACAGAAAAATAAAAAATTCGACCGACTGACATACAATGTAGGAGATTTCTGTATCGTAGCAGGAAGTATTTTATGGGTTGCGGGAAATACAGTGAAATCAGGAAAAAGCCGAAAAAATAAGCAGAAAGATTTAAAAATCAAATAGAAACGAAATAAAAATGGAAAATCCGGGGACTGCGATCAGTTCCCCGGACAGGTGATTTTTAATACTTGTTCGATCATAATATGCAGCAGTCGGCTCTGTTCTGTGTCGGCCGCTTTATAATACACTTCTTTTCCCTCACGCCGGCTGACGATCAGTCCGGCATTTTTAAGCTGACGCAAATGATGAGAGACAGCAGGACTGCTCATATCCATCATAGCGGAAATGTTAATGACACATTCTTCGCAATGGCAGAGCATCCAGAAAATACGGATACGGGTCGGATCTCCGAGAATTTTAAAAGATTCTGCAACGGTCTGAAAATTATCTGTCTGAGAGATTACATGAAGAATATGTTCGGTATTCATAGATTCACCGTGGCTGTGGGGAAGAATATGTCCTGGCATAAAAAGCCTCCTGTTCTTAATAAAAATTTCTCAAGATGTAAAAAGCTGTTAGTTCTATTTTATCATAAGATGTCAAGAGGGGAGAAATTTGTAGTTGTTGGGGTGAAAATATCGTGACAGCAAGAAGTGTTTCTGACAGAAGAGCGTCCATAT